>Ga0302280_1000694_pt1 | contig 29775 bp, 28 predicted proteins | sample III_Fen_E1_1_FD_198771 | JGI IMG/M metagenome (GOLD analysis project Ga0302280, IMG submission 198771) | Peat permafrost microbial communities from Stordalen Mire near Abisko, Sweden - III_Fen_E1_1 | ecosystem: Environmental > Terrestrial > Soil > Wetlands > Permafrost | place: Sweden: Abisko... | reverse complement strand
ATCCCCTAAAGGGGACTTCGTTATATACCACTCTGCCCATCGCATCGAAAATAGTAATGGACTGGATAGGATTTGGTATAGATTCTATGTTGAGAGTAGTATTGGCGGGGTTGGGGTAGATATTTATACCGGTAATGTTGTTATTCGAAGATATTATACCTGTTTGTGTGTTCGCGACAAAAGAATCTATACCCAAGTAAATAGGTATATTGGCTTCCAGTGAAGAGATTAGTTTTGCCGTTGTTGGAGTGAAAATAACTGTCTTGCCTCCAATATTATTTTCAGTAATAAACGTCATAGTCCCGATCTTGCCGAGGCCTGAAACATCCTTATGGTCTATGCGGGTAATGGCAGCGGCGATCTGTGCCGTTGGGGCATCATTTTTCACAAAGTAAATAACATCCTTGCCGGGATTGCCGAGCCATGAACTGATGAAATTCAGTTGAATGGTATTGTTCTTTATATAAGATCCGTTATAATTAAAACCGAAAGCCAAACCATAAGCATTGCTTAATGTCTTACCGCTGTCGCCTAATATCATATTCGCAGTAACGGTATCGCCGGGGTTGTAAGTAGATTTGGTGAATTGCAGGTAAAAAGGCGGGTTATTCGGGTTACCGAGAGGTGCGCCGGTTTTCTTATGTGTATCTCCCCAGTCGATGTTAATTGCCATGAGGTCAGAAGAATCAACCACACCATCTCCATTGCAGTCGGCATGTTTGTAGTCGCCTCCGGTGAGGAATGTTTTTCCCCAGTTACGGCAATACTGGCCTTTCCATGTATTATTCATAGCGCCACGGGCAGGGCCGCTGTCGTTAAAGGCAATACCGATATTCAGCAAATCAGTTATTTCGACAAGCTTATTATTATTCGCATCGCCGGGCCATACGCAGGTACTGTCGACAAAGATGAATTTGATAAAAGAATCCGTACACCCACCGGACGAAGAAACGATAAGTTTTATTCCAAATACACCCGGTGTAGCATAAGTATGCGATGGGTTTTGCGCAGAACTAGTATCCCCATCCCCGAAAGACCAGAGCCAATGGTTCATAGTGCCGCAGGATACTGATTTTGAACTATCGGAAATAGAGATGGGGGTATAGATGCAGTTGGTATCGGGGGCGGAAAGAGCAGCAATAATATATTTTGAGAGGTTAATTTCGTTTGCTCCAATAGTAGGTGGATTTGGGCGGATATTCCCATCAATATCAGTGGTGATGCCTGAGATAGCTATGCCCCGGTGTGCAAGAGAATCGTTGGTGGCCTGGAGGTCAGAATCACTAGCATATAAGGGATCAATTGATATGGTATGTGTTTGATGAGTACCTGCAATATATTCGGAAACAGTATAATAATAACTACTACCAGTATCATAATAAAGAGCAAGACCGCGTGCCGCACTATTTGTAGAATATAAATTATTATAATCGCACATCGCTGCCGGGAACTCATCTATTGTTACACCATAGCCCTTATTGACAATATTATTGTTCATTAAAGAATAGACATTCCCGTTATCCGCAGTTAAAAAGCCAGCAATGTAAACGTAATAATAAACCTTATATCCAATATTTATATTATTAAAATAAACATACAGCTCATACGAATTAAATGTAGAAATACCTGCGCATGTGGTTGCATTAGATGTTGGATTACAATTCATTGATATAAAATTATTCGCAATGGTCACATAATTATTATTGCCTGCTTCATCAATACCGATGGCATCCTGTCCCCCATAAGAAAGATTGGTTGCTGAAATTCTGTTGCCAGAGATCATTGAATAGCTGCAATTGTATGTCCTTATTCCTTCCTGAATAACACTATCACAATTGATTATATTGTTTTCTGCCTGAAGGCTATCAACATCTTCAAGGCTTAAAGCAAAAATACATTGCCTGAAAGTATTGTTTTTTATGATTGTTTTGTAGCACAATCCTGTTGATCCAATCATGGCAATACCATAATAGCCTCCAGGTAAGCGCACACTACTTCATACTACTTTAGTGAGGAAAGATAATTAAATATTTATATGTCAATAATTTAACAAATAGTTCAAACACTAAATACACGTGCAAAAAGCCATATTTAGTGGAAAACTAATATTGAAAGGTTAACTAAACTTTGAAAAAAACAGGAGCGGCTTTATGTTTGAACGCGTAAGATTTCTCTTACGTTCCTTTAAAAAAATTATCATCAATATCCTTAAAAAAACATTCTTCCAAATAACAAAAAAGGCTACTTTTGCCCGATAAGCTGAAACATGGAACAGGATAATACCAATATTATAACGGTAAGTAATTTAGTTAAAAAATTTAAGGATTTTACTGCTGTAGATGATATTACCTTCGAGGTAAAACGCGGGGAGATATTTGCTTTCCTCGGCCCCAATGGCGCCGGTAAAAGCACTACGATAAAAATGCTCACCACCCTGCTGCGGCCCACCTCCGGGAAAATAACGATCAATGGTTTTGACCCGGTGCATAACCAGCACGATACGCGTAAATCTTTCGGGATAGTTTTCCAGGATCCAAGCCTTGACAGCGACCTGACCGCGCTGGAAAATATGCGCCTGCATGCCGTTTTATATAATGTTCCAAAAGATATCAGGAACACGCGGATAGAAGAACTGATGAAATTTGTGGAACTGTGGGACCGGAAAGACGCTTTGGTAAAAACCTTTTCCGGTGGCATGAAGCGCAGGCTGGAAATAGCCCGCGGGCTGCTGCACCACCCAAAGATACTTTTCCTGGATGAACCTACCCTTGGCCTGGATCCGCAAACCCGAAATGGTATGTGGAACTATATCAAAGATATAAACGAAAAAGAGGGCATGACGGTGTTCTTCACCACGCACTATATGGAAGAGGCTGAGAAGATAGCACAGCGCATAGCCATTATCGACCACGGCAAAATAATAGCCATAGGCACAGGAGAAGAACTGAAAGCAAAAACTGGTACTAATTCACTTGAAGAGGCGTTCCTTGCCCTGACCGGTGATACCATCAGGGAAGAAGCTGCATCCGGCTCTGACAGGATGCGGGCTATGGGCAGAATGTGGGGCGGAAGAGGGAGGTAGGAGAATTAGGAATATTTAAGAAAACATTTGAACAACAGAACATTTGAATATTAAAAAACGAAGTAAAGGTGAAAGACTATTATGGCCACCAACTCATAACTCATAATTCATAACTTATAACTTAAAAAAGCATGGGCACTATATATATACTTTGGCTGAGGCAGGTGAAAAAATACTTTCGGTCGCGGTCGCGGATGATCGGTTCGCTGGGGCAGCCGTTATTATTCCTGGTGGTTTTCGGCTTTGGTTTCGGCTCCACCTTTGCCAAAGCGGGCGGAGGAAATTATATCCAGTTTTTAGCGCCGGGCATCATACTGATGAGCGTACTTTTTACGGCTATTTTCTCAGGAATAGAACTGATATGGGACAGGCAGTTCGGCTTTTTAAAGGAAACTATGGTGGCGCCGGTTTCCCGCCTCACTATCATGCTCGGGCGCACACTTGGCGGCGCTACGGTGGCTACTATACAGGGGCTTATCGTTTTCGGGCTGACGCTGATCGTTGGTTTCCGGCCGGATAATTTATATATGCTCCCGGTGGCACTTCTGCTTGTTTTCATGGTGGCAATACTCTTTACCACGCTTGGTACAGCCATCGCTTCCATGCTGGAAGATATGCAGGGTTTCCAACTGATAATGAATTTCTTAGTGATGCCTATATTTTTTCTTTCGGGTGCGCTTTTTCCTCTTTCAGGTGCGCCTGCTGCGCTTCAGGCGGTTGTAAAATTTGACCCGCTTACCTACGGGGTAGATGCTGTCCGTTCTGCCATGATCGGGCAATCGAATTTCGGGATGGCCACTGATTTTTCGGTATTACTCATTGTTACAGTGGCGCTTGTGGCTACCGCAAGTTATTTATTTGGGAAGATACAGGCATAAAAAAGGCCCCATCACCCGAGAGAGTAATGAGGCCAGTATCAAAAAATCACCCTTACAAATTTGGTTGAGGAGTAGTTCTCAAATATGGTTTTATCTCTGTGAAGCCTTTAGGGAATTTGCCTATTGCTTCTTCGTTAGTTACGGCCGGAACAATAATGCAGTCCTGCCCGTATTCCCAGTTGGCTGGCATGGCAACACTGTAGTTGGCAGTAAGTTGCAGAGAATCTATTACTCGAAGTATCTCATTGAAATTACGGCCAGTAGAGGCTGGGTAGGTAAGCGTAAGCTTGATCTTTTTGTCCGGCCCGATGATAAATACGGAACGAACGGTAGCAGTAGCGCTTGCATTAGGGTGTATCATATCGTACAGGTTGCTGACAGTTCTGTCAGGGTCGGCAATGATGGGGAAATTAACGGTAGTGTTTTGGGTTTCGTTAATGTCTTTTGTCCAGGCAATGTGCTGGTTTAGTGGATCTACGCTGATAGCAATGGCTTTCACATTGCGTTTGTCAAATTCATTTTTGAGTTTGGCAGTAGCGCCCAGCTCTGTAGTGCAAACAGGCGTGAAATCAGCTGGATGAGAAAAAAAGATGGCCCATTTGTTATCAAGCCATTCATGAAAGTTGATCTTTCCTTCGGTAGTGTCCGCGGAAAAATCTGGTGCGGTGTCTCCTAATCTTAATGACATAATTATTAATATTTTAAAGGTTATTAAAAATGTTATGATTCAGACAAATATAATAATCTTTAATAATGACATAAGGGGATTCAACAATATTTTTTTGTTAACATATTAATGTGTCTGTATCTTGTCAAGCCCCGCAGCATTGAAGGTATAATAAAATGTTAACCTTGGTACCAGGTCATAGTCATTCAAATCTGTTCCTGTAGCTCCTGGTTTATTGTCATGAAAAGCATCGTACCATATATTAGGGATAATATGAATGTTTTTATTCGGTGACCAATCAAGGCCGGCTGTAATAAAAACCTGTGTAACCGAACTGGAGCCGACAGTCTTTGCAAATATGGTAGAATTGTAATTGTCATCAGGATCGTAGGTATCGTAACGTACAAAAAAGACCAATTTGTCTTTATAAATGGGACCATGAACAAATATCGAGAAGCCTGAAGGCACTATGTTTCCAGTATCAGTTGCTGTTTTGGTTTTAGTTGCGATCGTGGTAAGCTGATTGTATTGCATCTGCACAAAATATTCTATCCCAATGGTTATTGTTTTGCTTTGCCACGCTACAAGCCCTTTATAGGTAACATTATGTTCCTCGAAAGGCAGAAGCTGCAATCTTTGATAATCTGCATAAGCATCAATAACAAACCTTTGGTGAAGGAAACGGGCAAAAATATCACCTGAGAATTTCCTGAATGGGGTAGTTGGAAGTTTTGTTCCATTGCCGTCAGAAACCAGGACATGGTAGCCAATATTTCCCTTAGAGTCATTTCCCTGCAGGCTTGCCCCGAAATCGTATGTTTTCGCAATGGAGCGCATATCTGAAATAGTCCTTTCTATAGAACGGTATCCCCACAATACTGTGCTTACCAAGGTGGTGGATGGTGTTGCCTGCTGGCCTATAATAAGGTCTGAATGTTTGAAAATACCTTTCCAGCGGATATTCGCTGCTTTGAGGTATAGTACTCTGTTGCTCCCTGCGTCCACATCGGCTGTTGCCCCCGAAGGATAAGGACTTTCATATGCAAGTAGAACTTGCGCAGTAAACTGCCGGCGTATATCATAGTCGTATCCCAAATATATACGACGGAATTCAAAGCTGGAATAGTTCTGTGGAAAAGACGAACCTGAATATTGAGTAGCGCCCCTATCCAAAGCATCAGCATGTTCTTTCCATGCCAGATCTCCAAAAGTAAGTCCCCAAAGTTTGCCGGAAGGTTTAAAAGTAGAAGTATCCGAAGGAGTTGCGTTATTGGTTTGTGCTTTGACAAAACCAGTAAAAACTATTCCTAAAGCGATAATAAGCATTATTTGTCTTAATATCATAGTGGTTGATTTTAATTTCGCGACAAATATATAATGTCTATCGAAATAATAGAGAATAAAAATTAAGTTTTTTATTTTTTACAAATAAAACTTCGATTTTGTGACTTTTGTCACTTTTGCCCCACTGCCACACCGGTAATTTTGCAGTATAATTTTAAATATATTACTATGATAAAGAACATTTCCAGTCCGGATCGGATAATCAGGTTAATTATCGCAGCGCTGTTTGCAGCCCTTTATTTTACAAATACTGTTACAGGAACATTGGGCATTGTGCTTTTAGCAATTGCCGTTATTTTTGCTTTAACTGCCATTGTAAATTTTTGCCTCATATATGCCATTCTTGGCATTAAAAAATGGCAGAAGAAAAATATGTAACTCTACTGAAAAGTTAAAAAAATGATAAAAAGTTTAAAGAAATTATTCGGGATAGGTAGTGGAACTGATTTTGCCGAATTGAAAAAGAATGGGGCTATTATACTGGATGTACGCAGCCCTGGTGAATACGCGGGAGGGCATATCGATGGTTCCATGAATATTCCTGTGGATAAACTGAAAAGTAACCTTCAATTATTTAAAGACAAAAACAAACCGATCATAACATGTTGCGCTTCGGGTATGCGAAGTCGTATGGCCAAAGGCATTCTAACTTCCAATGGTTTCACAGGTGTATACAATGGCGGTAGTTGGATAACTCTACAATCAAAACTAAAACAATAAGATGGAACCACATCTTTATAATGTAAATATAGAATGGAGCTCAGACCGTAAAGGAGTAATGTGTTCCCCGGAATTAAACAATGGTAATTCCGCTTCATGTGTGGAAGTAGCCACGCCACCGCAATTCCCAAAAGGGATACCCGGAATATGGTCGCCGGAACATCTGTTTACAGCTGCCGTCAGCAGTTGCCTGATGACAACTTTTCTATCGATTGCTGAAAATTCAAAATTGGAATTTATAAGTTTCAAATGTAAATCGAGCGGCAAGCTTGAACAAATAGAAGGGAAATTCCTTATGACCGAAATAACATTGGAACCAGTTGTTACTATCCTTCATGAAAAAGACAGGGAAAGGGCTGAAAGAGTATTGCAAAAATCTGAGGCAGCTTGTCTTATCTCAAATTCCATAAAATCAAAAGTGATATTGCACCCGGTTATCAAAATAGCCGCTGTTATCGAAAGCAACTGATTTATTCATATTTTGATTAATTGGCTTGAACAATATGGCAAAAAGAAATGTTGCTGTCCAATTATGAAGTCATTTATTTTTTAAAGCCATAATTAATCAGGTCATGATAGAAAAATTGCTGCCCACGCCGAAACACCCTGAAGAAACGATTAAGAGGTCTGTTATGAAAACAGTTATATACCGTGTAATTATTGTTATCCTTGACTTTCTTTGCGTTTATATTTTTACAGGAAAGGCAGAGATAGCCGTTGGTTTTATGCTCGTCAGTAATATTTATACTTCAGCCGTTTATTTCTTCAATGAGCGGATATGGGACAGGATAAAGTGGGGGCAAATCAGTTATAAAAAGGCCAGTAAATAATATCCTGCTTTATATGATGAATATGCCATGCAGGATTTTAGCATAAACCCTTAATTCACATAAAAAACTGTTTATAGAATATTTGAACTGAAATGCCTGTTGAGCGCAACATAAAGTTAAAACTGATATAACGATATTCTAACATTCATAACCATTTTCTAACACATTCTTAACATTTTCCTAACATTGCCATCTTTCCTTTGCACCAATTAATAAACTAAAACGATCACACAATGAGAAAAAATTATTTTAAAAAATTAGCAATCGTTGCTTCATTTATTTTAATGGGCAGCGGTTTAGTTCAGGCACAAGTAAATAACCCGATTGCAAACATCAAGGACACCACAGGTTTTAAACCGGATGGCAAGTTATGGGGTTATACATTCGGTGATTATTATTATATCAATCATGCAGATCAATTTGCAGCTGACAGGGGGAACTCAAAAGTAGCATACGTAAACGCGGCGACCCCCCAAAATTTTTCTGCTTTTGATTTCAGGCGGATTTATTTAGGCTATGATTATAATATCGCGCCTAATTTCTCTTCCCAGATTGTGCTTGCACATGAAAACCAGGCCACTGGCAGCACTAACACCGATGCAGGTGGTAACCGCACCCTTTATATTAAATATGCAAGTGTTCGTTGGAAGGGTATTTACCACAATGCCGACCTTGTAGTAGGCCAACAACAAACTTTAGGTTTCGTTTATAATTCAGAAATGGTTTGGGGATATCGTACTATTGAAAAAACAATCACTGACCTTCATGGAACAATAAATTCTACTGACCTAGGAGTGAGCCTTCAGGGTAAAGTGAATAATGAAGGAACTTTCGGGTATGATGCAATGGTAGGCAACAACAATGGCGCAAAACTTGCCTCATCAACCTTTAAATTATTCTCCGGTGACCTATGGACAAGCCTTATGGACCATAAAATAATAGTAGATGTTTATGGCAACTGGGCAAGAAACCATTATAATGATGCCTATAACAGCACCCAAAGTGATGCATATTATACAGGTGTTTTCAAGGCGTTTGCCGCCTACACCACTCCGCGCATTACGGTTGGCGTAGAATATTTTATGCAAAACAATCATGACGGCCTTATGATTGGAAAAGGGGCTAACCAGGACACTGCCAATATTTCAACCAGTGGCATTTCTATTTTTGCCAGAGCACAAATAATTCCTGGTAAGCTGAATATTTATGCTATGTTCGATATGTATAATAACGATAATAATTATAGCAAATTAGATACTGCACAGGAGAAGGTTCTTGCAGGTAAGGGATATTCAAGCTACGCAGGAAATTATAATGAAAATATGTGGGTAGCTGGTTTAGACTATATGCCTAACAAAAATATTCACCTTATGCCTAACGTATGGTATTACGGCTATACTAACAATGAAAATTCTGGCATAAAAGGTTTTTATGGTAATGACCATTACATGGTATACCGTATTTCATTCTACTATGTATTCAACAAAGCGCCGATGATGCCATCGGATAAGTAAAGATACTCTTAATGATAGGTTAAGAAAGGGTTATCCTTTCTTAACCTATTCAATATTCCCAATAAATCCCCTTTATTTGCACCAATCTTAAAAATGAAAAAAATGAAAATGATTAAATTTATTGCTGTGGCAGCCATTTCGATGGCAATGTTCAGCAGTTGCGGCAATGGCGGCAAAGGAAGTGCTAACGGTGGAGCAGATTCTACTTCGGCCGATAAAGAACTTTCTGGTGCAGGCTCTACTTTTGGTAATCCTATTTATACCAAAATGTTCGATGTTTATAATCAGAAAACCGGTGTTAAAACCAACTACCAGGCAAATGGTTCTGGAGCAGGCATCAGTATGCTTGTTAAGAAAACTGTTGACTTCGGCGCGACCGATGCATTTATGAGCGACAAAGATATTCAGGGCGCTGGCGCTGATATTGTACATATCCCAACCTGCCTTGGTGCAGTAGCCATTTCTTATAACTTGCCAGGCGACCCTAAACTTAAATTTACGGGCGACTTGCTAGCAAAGATTTATCTTGGAAAGATCACAAAATGGAATGACAAGGCCATTGCAGCAGAAAACCCGGATGCAAAACTTCCAAACCTTGATATTTTGGTTGCGCACAGGGCTGACGGTAGTGGTACTTCCTATATCTTTACCGATTTCCTTTCTAAATCTAATGACGACTGGAAAAATGGCCCGGGTGCAAATAAGAACCCAGCATGGCCTGCCGGTGTAGGCGGCAAAAGTAATGACGGTGTAGCCGGCCTTATTAAACAGACTTCAGGCGCCATTGGTTATGTTGAACTTATATATGCACTAAAAAACAACATGGTGTTTGCGGACGTAAAAAACCCTTCAGGCAAATACATTACTCCTTCTTTGGCTTCCACTTCTGCAGCAGCTGATATTGATATCCCTGCTGACTGCCGCCTTACAATAACCAATTCCGCAGCAGCTGAAGCATATCCTATTAGCAGCTTTACGTGGATCGTTCTTTATAAAGAACAAAAATATGGCGACCGCAGTTTGGACAAAGCTACCAACCTTGTAAAATTACTATGGTGGGCAACTCATGACGGGCAGCAATATTGCGAACCATTGCAATATGCAAAACTACCTGCTAAAGCTGTATCTGCAGTAGAGGGTGTTCTTAAATCTGTAACGTATGACGGGAAGGCGATTTTAAGCCAAAACCCTTGATTAATGATAAGATAATACTGTTGTATAAATAACAATAGTTATTTTTGAAATAGTAAATCCGGGGTAGTGAATGAAAATGCATTCGGTATCCCGGATTTTAGTATAGAGAAAGAATGGCAAAGCAGAGTGGAAATAGTAATGTTGGATCAAAGCCATCAAGGTCGTTAAACGTTGGGGTTATTAAATTCAATGAGGCCCTTTTTAAAAGTGTTTTGGCCAATGCCTCCGTTCTTATTATTTTATTGCTTTCTGCGGTTTTTATTACGCTTGTAGTTTTCAGCCTGCCTGCACTGAAGGCAAATGGTTTTTATTTTTTAACCGGAACAGTATGGGACCCAAACCTAGATAAATATGGCGCTTTGCCTTTTTTGGTAGGCACTATTATCACGTCATTGCTTGCTTTGCTTATATCATTTCCTTTTTCTATTTCTCTTGCCATATTACTCGGGGAATTTTATCGCAAAGGCGCACTTTCAGCTTTATTTAGAAATATTATTGAACTTCTGGCAGGCGTGCCTTCTGTTATATATGGATTTGTTGCGATTTATTACCTTGTTCCTGCTATCAATGATTTTGGGATAGGCCTTGGGTATGCTGGTACAGGTGGCAGAAACTTATTGACAGCCTCTATAGTTTTAGCCATTATGATCATTCCTTACTCTGCCTCCGTTGCACGTGAAGTAATAAACCTTTCCCCATCTGATCTGAGAGAGGCTTGCTATGCATTAGGCTCTACCCGTTTTGAATTGATCCGGCACGTTATACTCCCTTACACCAGTTCAGGTATTATTGCCGGTAATATACTTTCGCTTGGCAGGGCCATTGGTGAAACCATGGCCGTGACAATGGTTATTGGTAATGTGAACCAGCTTCCGCATAATTTGTTTAGTGGGGCTAACAGCATGTCAAGTATTATCGCCAACGATTTTCCCGAAGCAGGGCCTGCAGAAATATCCAGCCTTACCGAAATTGGGCTATTATTATTTCTCATTACGATGCTTTTTAATATTTTAGGCAAACAATTGATTAACCAGTTATCCAAAAGGTAATGGAAAACCCAAAAAATCTTAAATCCAGGCTCATAAAAAACTATATTTTTAAAGGAGTAATATTTTTTGTCGCTTCACTCTGCGCTATTCCTTTAATACTAATACTTATCACTATTATTGAAAAAGGAGTATCTTCTATTGATCTTCATTTTCTTACTACTTCTAAAGAAGTCCCTGGTGAACGGGTGGGCATTTGGCATGCCATTGTAGGTTCTGTTATTATGGTTGCTATTGGAGCAGTTATTGCTATTCCCATAGGTATTGCAAGCGGTATGTACCTTGCCGAAAAGAAGACCCGTATTGCCAACTACGCGCGTATGAGCGTTGAAATACTACAGGGTATACCAACTATTATCATTGGTGTATTGGTTTACACATGGATCAGAAGTTTTTCGGGAATTGCAGGCGGCATAGCCTTATCCATGGTGATGTTGCCAGTGATAGTGCGTACCACAGAAGAAACTCTTTACCTTGTACCCAATGCAATTAAAGAGGCATCTCTGGCATTAGGAGTACCGTATTATAAAACCATGCTTCGAATCATAATCCCCAGTTCGCTCAGTGGTATTGTGACAGGTATAATCATATCACTCTCAAGAATAGCCGGAGAAACTGCCCCCCTTATACTTACTGCATTTGGCAATACTTACTTTGAATATAACCCCGCCCATAAAATGAATGCGTTGTCTCTTTTTATTTTCAAAAGTGCGGGCAATCCCGACCCAGAGTTTGTGAAAGCAGCCTGGGGCGCTTCATTTGTTTTGCTGGCATGGATTTTTATAATGAACATAACCGCTAAACTGTTAATCAGAAGATGGAAAGTCCAATTTTAAAAGTAGAAAATTTCGATGCGTATTTCGGAACGAACCAAATTCTGAAAAACATAAATATGACCGTTCCAAAGAATAAGGTCGTAGCCATGATGGGCCCTTCAGGCTGTGGTAAAACTACATTTATCAGGTGCATAAACCGCATGCATGAATTAAACCCTGACGCACGTGCTGAAGGCGCTATTTACCTGCATGAGGAAAATGTATACGAAATGCTTCCCATTATACTGCGTAAACGCATTGGCATGGTTTTTCAAAGGCCTAACCCATTCCCTACTATGAGCATTTATGAAAATGTAATTGCAGGGTATATACTCAGCGGTACTAAACTTAGTAAAAACGAACGCGAAGAAATAGTTGAAGACTCACTAAAAAAAGCTGACCTTTGGAAAGAAGTAAAAGACAGCCTGCACAAGCGCGGTACTTTCTTGTCTGGCGGACAACAGCAAAGGCTATGTATCGCCCGCGCTGTAGCCATGAAGCCAGAAGTGCTTTTGCTTGATGAACCCACTTCAGCGCTTGACCCGATCTCTACTGCAAATGTTGAGGATTTGCTATTTGAATTGAAAAAGAGTTATACTATTCTGATAGTAACTCACAACATGCAGCAGGCTGCGCGCATTAGCGAGCTAACGGCGTTCTTTTATCTCGGCGAACTAATAGAATATGCCGATACAAAGACAATGTTCACCGCCCCGAAAGATGTAAAAACACAAAATTATATTACTGGTAGATTTGGTTGAGAAATTTTAATATTTGTGGGTTGTTGACTTAATACCTTAGTGACCCAATAATTTAATAAGTTAAAAGATGACACATATCGATATTGAGATCCAGAAGATAAAAAAATCTGCCCTGGAAATGATGAATATGGTAAGGAGCCAGCTTCAAAAAGGCAAAGAAGCGCTGGTGGAATTTAATAAAGAGATCGCCCTTGAAGTGATGCATAATGAAAAGCGCGTGAATGGTTACGAACTTATTATAGACAATGACTGTGAAAATCTTATTGCGCTTTTCAGCCCGGTAGCAGTGGACCTTCGTTTTGTCTTGGCTACTTTGAAAATTAATTACCATATCGAAAGGATCGGAGACAATGCAGACGGTATAGCAAGAAATGTTTTGGATTTGAATGAAAACTGGAACCCCGAACTTCTTACAAAACTCGAACTGGTGAAAGCTTTTGACATGGCCGATGATATGTTCAATGATGTGATTGCTTCCTATGAAACTGAAAACACTTCTCTGGCCCGCACAGTATTCAAAAAAGATAAAATTTTAGACCAGATCACTTTTAATGCTTTTAACATCCTTGCCGAAAACATCCGTGAACATCCGGAAAAAATAGAACATAGCTTATATTTGCTGCTCATTCACAGAAAACTGGAACGTATAGGCGACCTGATAAAAAACATAGCAGAAGAAACGATATTTTATATCGAAGCTAAAGTATTGAAGCATAAGTCAAAAAAAGACAGGACAGAAGAAGGTTTACTATAACTGACCAGTGCATAATTAAGGAAAAAAATGAAATTTCAAAGTGAGCCATTAAGTAAATTTAGCAGCCAAATAAAATTTGCGCTTGATAATTATAAGCCTCATAATTATAAATTCGAAAACTATGAGAATATTTTACTTTGTGGTTTGGGTGGTTCAGGTATTGCCGGCCGCATTGTAAAATCATATTTTTATAGCCTGTCAAAACTGCCAATAGAAATTGTTTCCGACTATACATTGCCTGCTTATACGAGCGAAAAAACTTTGTGTTTTATATGTTCTTATTCCGGTGATACTGAAGAAACATTATCAATGTATGAAGCTGCAAAAACAAATAAAGCAACTTTAATTGCAATATCCACCGGAGGCCTTATCGGCAAAAAATCATTGGAAGATTCTGTAATATTTTATAATGCTGAAAAAGGTTTTTCTCCCCGTATGGCATTGGGATATTCGCTCACTTATTTATTGCTAGCCTTCGGTGAACTTTTCGGAAAAGATATGCGCGCTGAACTCGAAAGCGCAGTGAAACTTCTTTCAGATACTAAGCCATATATTGCTGAAAGCGAAAAGCTTATAACCTCATTAAAAAACGATTATAAAAAGAAATTTGCCGTTATTACAGATTCACAATCCGCTCCTGCCGGTCTACGTTTTTGTCAGCAATTGCAGGAGAATGCAAAGGCTGAAGCTTTCATTCATGAGTTGCCCGAAGCCAATCATAATGTGATCGAATCTTACTACGGAATTATTGACTCTGCATTCATATTATTGGATAGCCATGTTCACGCAAAAACTTCTATGCGTTTTAGTTTTCTTGAGAATTTATTGAAGGAAAATGGTTGCAGTGTATTGCGATATGATATGCATGCACATGACTTACAATCCCTTCTTGATACCATTTATATTTTCGACTGGCTATCTTTGCAGGTTGCCAATTTAAAGGGTGTTAACTCCGTTGATATTCAAAACATTAACAAGCTTAAGAAATTTCTGGCAGGACAATAATTTCTTCCTGTATTTTAAGTTTTATCTTCCTCTCTTCCCTCCGCATTTGATAGGTTATCAACAAATTGTGAAAAAAATGATTTGAGTATTTTTTTTATTCGCGATAAAATTGCCGTCGATAAAGTTTTATTTTTTTAACTAAACAAACATTTTTTATGGCACCAGCAAAAAAAGCAGCTCCAGCAAAAAAGGCAGCTCCTGCTAAAAAAGCAGCTCCTGCAAAGAAAGCGGCTCCTGCTAAAAAAGCAGCTCCTGCAAAGAAAGCAGCTCCTGCTAAAAAAGCAGCTCCTGCAAAGAAAGCAGCTCCTGCAAAGAAGGCAGCTCCTGCTAAAAAAGCGGCTCCTGCTAAAAAAGCAGCTCCCGCAAAAAAGGCAGCTCCTGCTAAAAAGAAATAAGAAAATTAGCAAGAGCCTAACGCCCGTTGGTGTATTTTATACGCCGGCGGGCGTTTTTTTTGCGCTAAAATGAAGGAAAAAACAATCAGATAACAGATTAATTATTAAAACTTTATACTGAATCTTTCAATAGCCGCTTCTTCTCTTTTATCAAAGCAGATATAATATTTAATTCCCCTGCCTGCGCCCTTTTGTCCGATAATATTAAAATCTATCAACTGGCTAAAATCACGCTGAATAGTTTTCCTGTCAACCTCAAAAATGGTGGAAAGATCTTTGGTAGATATGCCACCGTTTTTTAATAAGTGTACGAGTATTTCATGCTGTCTGGCACTGAGGTTGAAGATGGTTTCATAGTTTTGGTAAAACCCTTTTTTTAGCCAGAAGTTTATAAAGTTTTTTGACCTTGGCGGTAAAGTATCATAGTCAAGTTGCTCTTTTGCGGCAATGATAAAATATTCTTTTTCTATTGCTTCTACATTTTGCAACATTGACTGAAGGCATATCGTCAGATAACCTGTCAGATCCCTTTCCATTTTTTTCTGAAAACTTTCCTGCTCGTATAAATAACTGTAAGCGATAAAACCTGCACTGCCGAAAACATACTCTTCAAGGCTTAGCAAAAAATTAAAATGCAGGTTTTCCTGTTTTAAAATTGCATAACATGTAAGCCGTGCTATCGCCTCATTATCATCATTAAACGGCTTAATGGCCACAAGCATATAATATACCAGCCAGCACTTAACGAGCGGCTCTGCGCCAGGATCATTTGCTATAGAAATAACATCCTCCAGAAAATCTTCTATCTGTTCGCTGTTAGCATACCGGGTATCGCTTACAAAACTGAAAAGGTCCTTTTTCACATCAACCCTGAATGGTTTTTCTAACGGCTCTTCAGGTGATAATTTTTCTGACACTGTCGAATGTATTTTTAGCAAGAGGTTCTTCGATAATTTTTCAGCGCGTCCTTTTTCTATCATGCGGTATGCCTTCGCGATATTGCAGGCGCGTTGTTCTTCTTCGCCCCGCATTAGATCTTCCACAGTCAATACTTCGATATTTATTTCGGGGAAATAATGTTTTACCCGGCGCACTTCGATCTCTGCCCTTTCATTCTTGAATGAATTAGGCTGAATACCCAGGAAAATCCCCAGATCGCGCATGGTGATTATTTGCATGATAAGTCCACGCATCTCTTTGGTAAGTTCGAAATCCAGGTTTATGCTCCTCATCCTATTCTGCTAAATTAGTATGGGCAAATATACTCATTGTAAGAAATAAACACCTAACCCCCGCAACATTCGTGTTAAAACAACTATGAAGCGCCCCTCTCCACATGGAGAGGGGGCAACGGAGGTAATATTATCAATAATCAACTTTCCTGAACCAGAAAATGTTATTGTTATCAAATAATAAAGATATACAATCATCATCAACCATTTTTTATTAAGAATTTTGTAACCATGGAAACCGAAAATAAAACAGATGAACAGGAAATATGGAAGGCGCTTGAAAGTGTAAGCGACCCCGAGATACCGGTTATTTCTGTCATCGACCTCGGCATTATTTCCGGAGTGAATATAAATGCTGACGGCAAAGTATCCATAAAAATGACGCCTACCTTCGCGGGCTGCCCTGCCATAAAATATATGCAGGACGACATAAAGAAGAAAGTTCAGAACATCACCGGCGCTGAAAATGTGGAGGTGATCGTTGACTTTGAAAACCGCTGGAACTCTAATAAGATCACCGAAAAAGGCCGCGAGGCATTAAAGAATTTTGGCCTGGCCCCTCCTGTGAAATATACCCGTGAGTTTAAAGTAGAAAACATGGTGGCTGCCAAATGCCCCTATTGCGGCAGCATCGATACCACTTTCAAAACACCCTTCGGCTCTACCCTCTGCCGCTCTATCCATTACTGCAACGACTGCAAGCAGAGTTTTGAACAGTTTAAGCCGCTGTAGGGTTGTCTGAATCAGTCCCGGATCAAGTCCGGGATTGCAGAATTTTAGAATTAACAGGATGGGGAAAGAGCAACGCCGTCATTCCGTAAAAGCCCATCACAAATAATCTGAAACGTATAAAGGCTGCGGGCTTTATACGGAAACCCCTCAGAGCAAAATTCATCCGTTTTTTCGCATTGGTTTTTTACCACTATTTCTACTATTTTGTGCGGTTAGTAGCTACTGTTCCGGTACTATTATGCTACTATTTAGCTACTATTTTGGTACTATAAGTACTATTTTGTACTATTTTTTCATTTTTGGGAGGGAGGATTACCAATAAATAAAGAACAAAAACAATTTTTCTTCCCCACCAGTGGCCTAGCGGAGGAGGGATTTGTTTTTCATTAAGCAATATACAAAATATTATTGGTATCTACAATATTTTATATACTTTTGTTTTGATTCTCAATGATAAAATCTTAATTTTAAGGATTATGCAAAAAACAAAATTCAAGATGTCTTTTTTCTTTAGCATTGCTGCCGCGCTTTGCGTTTCACTTTTTTCATGTTCACATCAGCAAACTGTATCTCCTTCTCTCAACGGTTATGCCGCTCTCAATTATAGTCTTCTGGTAAGCATTAATAATTTTAAACCTTATACACTAAACAGCATGGCTAGTCTAATAGAAAAAAATGAGGTAAACCCTATCAGGGCGAGAAAATGGTATTATAAAGCAAATGAATCCATGATGCTATCAGGAAAAATATTAAGTGAACTACAGGAAATAAATGAATCATTGGCTGAAAGTGCCGGAGGTTAGGCTGATCCGTTTAAAAGCGATGTAAAAAATGAAGGCGCTACCGACTATGTTAATGATTGGTTTATTCATAAAAAGAATGGTAATGGTTTAAAGGATAGTCTTGACCTTTATGTACAGAAAATGAATGCACTTATAGAGCCGGACTCAATTTTAGATAAGAATACGCTTAAAAGAGTGGCTAAAATCCCTTTTGAAATAAATAACTTTACCGACGTACCTAATTCTAATGATAAAAAAGAGACAACTAGTTGGTCCGATTACTATTTTAAAAATGCGACTGTAATTGCTGCCATTTCGGAAATTACAAAACTTCAACTTGATATTAGGATTGCTGAAAATCAAATAGCAAATTATTGTTTTAATCATATTGCCCGTCGAACATATAAAATTGATCAATTAATTCCTGTTATTTCTGCCGACAATCAGGTAGTAGAAGAAGGCGAAAGGTATAGTGCAAGAATCTATTTAGGGGCAGTGGATAAATCGCAATTTTATCAGATAAAAATAAATGGTCATCCATTATTGGATGAACAAGATGGGTACGGACAGTATGAAACAATTGCATCTGGATTGGGAAAAAAAGAAGTTAATGTTGACATTGGAATAAAAGACAACGATGGCCCGGATAAGCACTTTATTTCTTCAACAACCTACACAGTTATACCCCGAAAGAAAAAATAAATGATACATTTTTCATTCTGCCAATTCTAAAATTCTGCAATCCCGGACTTGATCCGGGACTGATTCAGACAATATGATACGCGCCAGCAACCTAACAAAAACCTTTGGCAGCCATGTGGCTGTGGATGGTATATCGTTTGAGGCGGCGAAGGGCGAAACGCTTATTTTGCTCGGCACGAGCGGCAGCGGCAAAACGGTTACGCTGAAAATGCTGAATAAACTGATTGAGCCGGATTCCGGCGAGATTGAAATAAACGGTAAAAATATAAATAGCGGTAAAGTGGAAGACCTGCGGCGGGGCATTGGCTACGTAATTCAAAATATCGGCTTGTTCCCGCACCTCACCATCGAAGAAAATATAGCGGTAGTACCCAAACTTTTGAAGTGGGACAAAGAGCGGATAAAGAAACGCACAGAAGAATTGCTTGAAAAAGTAAATATCCCCCACCAATATCTGCGCCAGTACCCAAACCAGCTCAGCGGCGGCCAGCAGCAGCGTATCGGCATCGCCAGGGCGCTCATAGCCGATCCGCCTGTCATACTCATGGACGAACCTTTCGGCGCGTTAGACGCCATCACAAGGGCTTCTATCCGCGCCTCATTCAAAAGCCTCGATGAACTGAAAGATAAAACCATTGTCATGGTAACGCACGATATTTTTGAGGCCTTTGAATTGGGAAACCGGGTTTGCTTATTCGATAAAGGGAAAATACAGCAGTGCGGTACGCCGGCAGAACTTCTTTTTCATCCCGCCAATGATTTCGTAAAAAAGTTTTTTGACGAACAACGTTTCCAGTTGCAACTATATGTTCTTACGCTCGCCGATATTATAAAATATATCCATCCGCTCATCCATTCCAGTACCAACATCCATATCCAAAAACCGGATACAAGGCTTATAGATGTAATGGAAATACTATCGAATAAAAAAGATGGTGAAGCGGTTATTGGCATAGACGCGGAGCCAGTTTTAATAACAGGCATTGAAGGAATTATGGCAGCATATAATCATAAAACAAATGAGATGTAAGTATGGGGCAGCAGGACACATTTTTTGAATTTATCGCCCGTGAAAAGGACAAACTTGCCGAGCAATTATTAACGCATATTGCCCTGAGCCTTGCTGCGCTTTTTCTTACGGTGGCCATCGGCATCCCGCTTGGCATACTCATTACGCGAAAGAAAAAAATATCCGGTTTTGTTTTAGGAGTGGCAGGGGTATTGCAAACGGTACCAAGCATCGCCTTGCTCGGGTTTATGATCCCATTATTAGGCATAGGTGTAAAGCCCGCTATTATTACTTTGATCTTGTACGCACTGTTGCCCGTAGTACGAAATACTTTTACCGGAATAAACGAAGTAAGCGATACTATAAAAGAAGCGGCGCGCGGCATGGGTATGACGGATATGCAGTTGCTTTTTAAAGTGGAACTGCCACTTGCTATGCCGGTGATATTTGCCGGGGTGCGGACAGCTGCTGTGATCACTGTGGGCATCGCTACCCTTGCAGCTTATATTGGTGCAGGTGGGCTGGGTGAATTCATTTTCGGCGGCATTGCATTGAACAATACAAACATGATTTTGGCTGGCGCCATTCCTGCTGCTTTACTTGCCCTGCTTTTCGACTTTTTGCTTTCGCGTTTGCAAAAACTGAAAGTGAACAGGCCCAAACCGATTTTATATTTTTTAGGCGGCTTGTTTCTTTTATCATCAATGACTTATTACAGTGCGCCTGTTTTTTCAAAAAGTTTTTTGGCGGGGTTCAGCCCGGAGTTTACCGGCAGGGCAGATGGGCTTCCGGGCATTGAAAAAAAATATGGTTTGCATTTTCATTCGGTAGTTATTTCCCCGTCGCTTGTTTACCATGCCGCGCAAAATAAAGAAGTGGATCTGATAGACGGATATTCTACTGATGGCAGGATAAAAGCATACAACCTGGTGGTTTTGAAAGATGATAAAAAAGCTTTCCCACCTTATTTTGCATCGGCTATTGTCCGCAATGAAATACTGGAAAAATACCCGGAAATAAAACCGGTTATCGAGATGATAAACGGCAGGATAAATGACTCGACTATGACTGCTTTAAATTACCAGGTAGACTACCTGAATTTATCGCCTGCCGCAGTAGCAAAAGATTTCCTGGTAAAACAAAAACTATGGAAGCCAGAACGAGCGAAAAATGCTGGAAAAATAATCATCGGCGCAAAAATATTTTCAGAACAATATATACTTGCAGAAATGTATGCCGCTTTGATAAAAGGCTATACAGACCTGGACGTAAGCCTGAAAGAACACCTTGGTGGAACGAAGATTTGTTTTGAAGCGCTGAAAGCCGGGCAGATAGATATGTATGTAGAATATACCGGTACAGGACTGATGGTAATACTGCAACCACCTTCTGAAACAATCGATAAAGTGATCGTCAATAAAGATTCGGTGTTTAATTTTGTAAACAACGAATTCAAAAAACAATACCATATCACGTGGCTCGCCCCGATCGGGTTTAATAATACTTATGCTTTGCTGATGAGAAGAGAGGAGGCGGAGAGAATGGGGATTGAAAAAATAAGTAGTCTGAATCAGAATTTACAGAATTGAAGAATTAGCAGAATGAAAATGTCTGAATCAGAATTCATAGAATTTTAGAATTTAAATTATACAATGGAAAAAGATGAGTTGACCTATAAAGTCATTGGCTGTGCAATGAAGGTTCATAATATTCTTGGCAATGGTTTTCAGGAAGTAATATATCAAAGATGTCTAGCTATCGAATTGACTAAAGCAGGGTTGAATTTTGGAAGAGAGGTAGAACAGGAAATTTTTTATGAAGGGGAGCTTGTTGGAACAAGAAGAACGGATTTTGTGGTTGAAAACAAGATAATAGTCGAATTAAAAGCTATTATCAGTTTAGAAGATGTTCACTTGGCACAAGCAAAAAATTATGTCGTTGCGTATGATTTTGCAAGAGGGTTATTGATAAATTTTGGCGCTAAAAGTTTGGAATACAAATTAATTTTTAATTCCAAGTCGTATCCGAATTCCCAATATTGATTGTAATCCCCAAAAGCAGAATTCTGTTAATTCTATAATTCTGCGAATTCAGATTCAGATAATTCCTTGTCGGAGTGGCGGGATTTGAACCCGCGACCCCCAGACCCCCAGTCTGGTACGCTAACCAAGCTGCGCTACACCCCGTGCTTTCTAAAAAGCAAGAAGGCAAAATTAATAAGATTTGATAAAAAGTGCCACAGATTCACAGATTAAACACTGGCTATTTAAAAAAGTCGAAAGGGCTTCAAAATGGATAACCATGGCCAAATATAAAGGGAAAATAAAAAAGGAAGAACTTTTTTTCTGTGAATCTGTGGCAATTACTTATTTTAAGACCGGTTCTTTTTTCAGCTTATTGGTTTTGGGCGATACTTCCGGCGTTTTCATTTCAGGGAAATTTACATGGTTGCCTTTTCCATTCAGGGGTGCAGTAAGGAGCCTGTACATATCTTGCTGAGCACGGATCTTAGGGCCTTTTGTTTTTTTATAAACATTGGTTTGCTCCTTGTCTATTATTCGCGCTTTGGTATTGTCCTTTAGTTGCAGGTTCAGGAAATCGCGGAGCTCCTGTTTTATATCTTCATCATAGATCGGGCAGGCTACTTCTATCCGGTAGTCAAGATTACGGTTCATCCAGTCGCTGGAACTGATAAATATTTTCTCTTTGCCATCATTACAAAAAACAAATATTCGAGAGTGTTCCAGGTATTTGTCAACTATGCTGATGACGGATATGTTTTCGCTCATTTTACTCACGCCCGGTTTCAGGGAGCAAATACCCCTTACTATCAGGTTTATTTTCACCCCTGCAATACTGGCAGTGTAAAGTTTTTTGATCATTTCCTCATCAACCAGGCTATTCAGCTTCAGTGTCATATACGCATCTTTGCCGGCTTTCGCATTTTTTATCTCTTTATCGATAAGCGCTAAAAACCCTGACCGCATATAGTATGGCGACACCAGCAGGTGCTTGAATGGAAGCGTTTTGAAAAAATTATCAAACAGGCTGAATACTTTTTCAATTTCTGACGTAAGCCTTGGGTCAGCTGTCATTAATGCATGGTCGCTGTACATACGGGCTGTCGACTCGTTGAAGTTACCGGTAGCCACGTAGGCATACTGTACCTGTTTTCTTTTTTCTACCCGGGTTATAAGGCATAGTTTAGAGTGTACTTTAAGCCCCGGTACACCGAAAATAACTTTAGCCCCTTCTTCACGTAGTTTATTAGCCCAGTAGATATTGGCTTCTTCATCAAACCGCGCCTGCAACTCTACTGTAGCTGTTACGGCCTTGCCGTTTTTCATTGCATTTATAAGGGCGTTTATTACATTAGAATATTCTGCCAAACGGTAAAGAGTGATCTTAATAGAAACCACCTGCGGGTCAATCGCAGCTTCGCGTAATAGGTCAATAGTATGGTCGAACGAATGATAAGGATATTGAAGTAAAATATCTTTTTGCTGGATAAGCCTGAAAAGATTGGCATTGTCGCCGATACGCCGGTGAGGAACCGGGCTTGCCTGCTGATAATGCATAGCCTGCTTATCAATATCAGGGAATTTGATAAAGTCCTTAAAATTGTGATAACGTGCGCCCGGGGTTACATTATCGCCTTTGCGGAGGTGAAGCTTGCGCATTAGGAATTTGAGCATATCAAGCGGCATTTCTTCATCATAAATAAAACGCACCGGCCTGCCACGCTTACGTTGTTTCAGGCTCTTTGAAATTTTATTTAAAAGACTCTCTGAAACATCATCATCCAGATCAAGTTCTGCATCGCGGGTAACTTTTATAGTATAAGCTTCGAAAGTATCATATTCAAAAATGGAGAATATCTCATTCAGGCAATACCGGATCACATCGTCGAGAATAATGATATAATGTTTGTCTTCAATGTCAGGCAAAACCAAAAACCTTGATACGATATCAGTAGGCACTTCAATAAGTGCATATTTTTTATCTTCAGGATTATCTTTTTTAGATAGTTTAATACCGAGATAAATCATTTTGTCCTTTAGAATAGGAAACTCAGGTGCCGATTCGATCATGATAGGTACCAGGGAGGGGCGTACTTTCAGGTGGAAATAATTGCGTACAAACCTTGCCTGTTCCGGGCTGAGCTGTTTTTCATTTATCATGAAAATCTTATGCTTTTCAAGTTCCTCTAATAGTTCGAGATAAATCTTGTCAAAAGCGTGCCTGTGGCGTATCACTGTTTCCTGTATCTGCCCTAATATCTTTTGTGGTGTGCCACCGAAAACAAGGGGTGTTTTGCCACCAAGGTCGGCCATTCTTTTCAATGAAGCTACCCGCACACGGAAAAACTCATCGGAGTTTGCGGAGTATATCCCCAGGAACTTAATTCTTTCTATCAAAGGCACCCTGCTGTCTTCTGCTTCCTGTAAAACGCGGTCGTTGAATGACAGCCAGCTAATGTCGCGGTTAATAAATTTATATCTCTCAGGCATTACGTAATCCAAATCATTAAAAGGCGCAAATAACTTAATAATATTGCTATTTTCACCTTAATGTGTGTTAAATTTTTAATAAAGGGGTTCCAGGACAAGATTTTAAGGAAAACAGGTATTGCTGCGTCGCCATAAAATTTATTTTAACATATTTTACGTTAGATTTAAACCTATTGCATCATAACTTTGTAGTGTCTAAGAGTAAAACCTAAAATAAGATAATATCCTGGCATCATGAAAATGCGCTTTATTAAATGGCCTTTCATTATTGTGTTCCTGCTGGTCTTTTCAGTAGGGTACAATTTTGTGCGTGTTTTTTTACCCTCAGCTTCTGCAATGTCTTATCAGGACAATGCCTCTTATTTAGATACCCCTCACGCGAAACAGCCTTTTCAAATCCTTCCTTCCCGCAGGGCACTAATATCTCTTGCGGTTGGCAAGGAGGATATTTCAAAACAATATGCCGACGACGGTTATTCTTTAGATAAAAATGTGCTCCATATTTTATCTGTTTCTTCACTCTCTTTTTCATATCAGAATAGCCAAAACAACTTTTTTCCTCAACGAACCCTCCTTTTAATGCCCGGTGAACATTTGTTTGCCCTGCATTGTAATTTCCTTATCTGATTTTTTTATTCTGTGCCTTTTGCCGGCGCTTTTTCAGAGATATAAGGCTTGATAAAGGCCTCTGTATTTTTCTGTATATCAATATTTTGTCATTTTGCTAATTTTTTGAATAATGAAATTGATAATGCTTAAAAACAATAAAAGGCCAATGAAATTCATAATAATCGTTCTATGCTTTCTGGCCGCAAAAGTGAATTGTTCTGCACAGCAAAACGTTTTTTCCATAAAAGACGCCCTGAATGCTGCAGAAAAGAACTATCCGGCCCTTAAAGCCTCAGGTTTTTACACCCGCTCAGCAGAAGAAAATTTGAAAAGCGTAAGGAGGCAATATATTCCAGCCGTGAAACTGCACCAGCAATTCACTTATGCCACGGCCAATTCCAGCACAGGGGCTTATTTTCCTTATGGTGTGGTCGTTCCTATTTCCGGTGGGATATATCAGCAAAACTACAACGATGCCGCATTTGGAAGTATTTCTCTGGCTTATTTTGAGTGGCCATTTTTTGCCTTTGGCCAGCAAACGGCACAAAATAAAATTGCCGGGTCGCAATTGAAACTCGCGCAAGCGGATGAAACCAACGAAAAATTCGAGCTGTTTTCAAGTGTTTCCGAAGCATATCTTGATTTGCTTGCACTACAAAAACTGGAGCAAGCGCAAAAGGATAATATCCAACGGGCGCAAACAATTTTGCGTTTGGTGCGCGCATCTACAAAAGGAGGGTTAAAGCCCGGTGTGGACAGTTCTTTTGCGAATGCTGAAGTGGCCAAGGCGCAACTGGGCCTTTTGGACGTGCAGAAAAATGAAATGCTTCAAAAGTCCATCCTGGCAGCGTTGTTAGGGAATAGTATCAAAAATATAGTCCTTGATACCTCATTTTTGGCCCGCTTGCCTATAGAGGGTAATACAGACACTTCGGTCAATAATAATCCATTATTAGAAATATATAGTGAGCGAATAGAAATCAGCCGGAGGAGGGAAAATTTTATCAAACTTTCTTATCTCCCCAAAATTTCATTGCTTGGCGCCTACTGGGGTAGGGGTTCTGGTATGGATGGGGCCAACCCTTCGCTTGCCAATGAAAGTTTTTCAGGAGGTACCGAGCTTACAAGGTTCAACTATGCCATAGGGGTAGCCGCCACTTTTAATATTCTCGACTACCCAAGGATGAGGGCAGTTGCAAACAGCGAATATTATACTATGCAGGGTATAAAATCTGAACAGGACCAGGAAAAACTAAACCTGCAAAATAATCTAACCGCTGCCAGCCAAAACCTACGTTATGCCTTACAGGAAGCCATTGTGGCGCCGCAGGAACTCAAAGCAGCCAGTGATGCCTATAACCAGAAACTAACATTATATAATAACGGACTTGCACCACTAAGCGACCTTGCCGATGCACTATATAACCTCAACAAAGCAGACGCTGACCTTGCCGTGATAAACAATTCTGCATGGAAGGCTTTATTATTCAGAGCCACAACCATTGGCGCTTTAACTTCTTTCTTAAACCAAATCAGATAACTATAAACCAATGTCAATACTAAGAATAGCTTTAAGAAACCCTGTAACGATACTGGTAGCCATAATAGGTATCATCGTGTTTTCAGTACTTGCGGTTTTACAGATACCGATTGACATATTCCCTACCCTTAATCTCCCGACTATCTATGTTGCCCAGCCTTATGGCGGTATGACGCCTGCGCAAATGGAAGGCTTCATTGCCACACGATACCAGGACCAGTTCCTGTACGTATCAGGTATTAAAAATATAGATGTAAAAGATGTGCAGGGTTTAGCGCTTATAAAATTAAGCTTTTATGAGGGTACAAATATGGCGCAGGCTGCCGGTGAGGTAGCCAGCCAGGTAAACAGGGTACTTAGTTATCTACCACCGGGAACCGTACCGCCCACGGTAGTACGGTTTGACGCGTCTTCCCTGCCGGTGGGCGAGCTGGTTTTCCAAAGTAAAACGGAAACCCTTAACCAAATGCAGGACCTTGCATCTACAAAGGTCAGGGCGATGTTTTCTACCATTCCAGGCGTATCGTCGCCACCGCCGTTTGGAGGCAACGCTCGTACTATTGTCATAAATGCAGACCCTAATTTGATGCGCAGCTATAATATTACGCCGGATGAAGTGGTAAAAGCCATTGCAAGTGGGAATGTTGTTTCGCCTGCGGGTAATGTTGGGATTGGGGATAAACTGTATATGACGCCTTTGAATTCGGTCATTAAAAAAGTAGAGGAATTTGGAGATATACCAATTAAAAAAGGCAGCGGGCCAACCATTTTCATTCATGATATTGGCACGGTACAAGACGGCGCGGATATAACTGTAGGCTATGCACTTGTAAACGGAAAACGCGCCGTCTATATACCCGTTACTAAAATGGCCGATGCATCTACCTGGACGGTAGTGAAAAATGTAAAAGCAGCCCTGCCTCAAATGCAAAATCTTCTGCCTGATGATGTAAAAATATCTTATGAATTCGACCAATCTGTTTACGTAATAAATGCCGTAAAAAATTTAGTTACGGAGGGAGCGTTAGGAGCTATCCTTACAGGATTGATGGTATTGCTTTTCCTCGGCGATACAAGGTCTGCGTTAGTAGTTATTGTTACTATACCACTTGCTATCATGGCTTCGGTGCTTTGTTTGAAACTTTGCGGGCAGACCATTAATATAATGACATTAAGCGGTTTGGCATTGGCCATTGGAATATTGGTGGATGAGTCGACAGTTACAATTGAAAATATCCACCAGCACCTGGAAATGGGTAAACCTTTGCCCCGTGCTATACTGGATGCGTGCAACGAAATATTACTGCCTAAGGTTTTGATATTATTCTGCGTGCTGGCTGTTTTTGCCCCTTCTTTTCTTATGACTGGCGTACCTAAATCTATGTTTCTCCCACTATCACTTTCTATTGGTTTCGCCATGATATTTTCCTTTCTCATTTCACAAACGTTGGTACCTGTAATAACCAATTGGTTTATAAAAGGAGAAAAATTTAAAGGCCACGCAAAAGGGCTTATATCAGAACATAGGGAAGAAGGCGAAATATTGGAAAATTTGGAATTTGAGGTTCATCACGTCAAACAAATCAGCGCTTTTGAAAAATTCAAATTGTGGTTCATGAAGCGTATCTCAAGACTGATGAACTACAAAAAGAAAATAGTGCTGATATATGTAGTCGGGGTGTTTGCTATTGTTATTATCGGCGCCATGCTTATCGGCAAAGATATTTTACCGAAAGGAAATACAAACCAGTTTCAGCTTCGCGTACGTGCCCCGGACGGTACCCGCATTGAACGGACGGAAGCAAAAGTCCACCAGGTTTTAGATATTATTGACAGCGCATCAAAAGGCCAGGTAGCCATCTCTTCTGCTTATGTAGGGATGCAGCCATCCAGCTATGGCACGAGCAATATTTTTGTCTTTACCAGTGGCCCGCACGAAGCTGTATTACAGGTGAGCCTGGGAGAAGACTTTCATCCTAATATGGATGACTTCAAGGAAGAGCTTAGGAAAAGGATCCACGAACAAATCCCTGACCTGAATATATCTTTTGAGCCGATAGAGCTTACCGATAAAGTAATGAGCCAGGGCTCGCCTACACCCATAGAAGTGGTAGTGGCCGGTAAAAGCCTGCGACAGGCAAAGGAATTCGCTTATAAACTTGAAGACCAGTTGAAAAAAATACCTTACCTGCGTGATGTTCAAATAGCGCAGCCACTTAATTATCCTGCGATTGATATTAATATTGACAGGGAAAGAGCCGGGCAATTCGGACTGAGTGCTCAGGATATTTCCAAATCGCTGGTAGCTGCCACATCTTCAAGCCGTTTCACAGAGAAAAATCTCTGGCTCGATGAAAGCAACGGATATGCCTACCAGGTACAGGTGGAAGTGCCTCAATATTTGATGAACAGTGTTTCAGATATGAAACTCATTCCGCTTATTCCGGGCCAGGAACACCCTATCCTTTCAGATGTAGCGGATATAAAAATAGATACCATACCGGGGGAATATGACCGGAGCGGGCCGCGAAGGCTGGCAACAATCACTGCAAATATTTATAAAAAAGATTTGGGCTCGGCGGCGGCGGATGTGCAGCGTGCGATTGATGGAATGGGAACGCCGCCAAAGGGCCTTATTGTAGAAATAAAAGGATTGGTGAAACTGCTAACAGAAACGCTAAATAGCCTGCAATCAGGATTGCTTTTAGCCATAACCGTAATTTTCCTTTTACTCGCGGCAAATTACCAGTCTTTTAAATTGTCATTCGTGGTACTTACCACTATACCTGCAGTTATAGCCGGTTCATTGATCATGTTGCTGATAACAGGCTCGACGTTAAACCTGCAGTCTTATATGGGCATTATTATGTCAACGGGCGTATCCGTAGCGAATGCCATTCTTATTGTAACCAATGCTGAACGGCTTCGCAAAGAAAATGGCGAAGCGCAAAACGCGGTTTTGGAAAGCGTAAGTATCAGGCTTCGGCCAATACTTATGACAAGTATGGCAATGATTGCAGGCATGATACCTATGGCATCTGGTTTAGGTGAATCGGGTGACCAAACAGCGCCATTGGGCAGAGCGGTAATCGGTGGTTTGTTTGCCTCTACCCTTTCGGCGCTATTTATACTACCATTGGTATTCGCTTTAATACAACACAAATCTTCAAGAGCTTCTGTTTCTCTTGACCCAGATGATTTGGAAAGCCGTTTTTATACAGAAGAAAAAGAACCGGGTGTCAAATTAAATTAAAATCAAACAATGAAAAAAGTAAAATATATAATAGCCGCAGCCATTGGAATTATAGCTATGGGCGCCTGCCATTCAAAAGAAATAAAAGTGCAGGAAAAGCCGGAAGTTTATAAAACCGCCATCGTAAAACTTGAGAAACTTGACAAGCACATAAGGCTTCCGGGAGAGTTAATGCCGTACCAGCAGGTGGATATTTACGCAAAAGTGAGCAGTTTCGTAAAGGTAATGCTTGTTGACAGAGGCTCTCAAGTGAAAAAGGGGGATGTTCTCGCTATTCTTGAAGCACCTGAACTTGATGCCCAACTAGCTGACGCCAATGCAAAACTCCGTGCAGCACAAGCCTCTTATCTTGAAAAGAAAACCGATTATGCTGCCGCCCGTGCAGAGTATAAAATGGTTT
>Ga0302280_1000693_pt1 | contig 29789 bp, 29 predicted proteins | sample III_Fen_E1_1_FD_198771 | JGI IMG/M metagenome (GOLD analysis project Ga0302280, IMG submission 198771) | Peat permafrost microbial communities from Stordalen Mire near Abisko, Sweden - III_Fen_E1_1 | ecosystem: Environmental > Terrestrial > Soil > Wetlands > Permafrost | place: Sweden: Abisko... | reverse complement strand
CATAGTACTAATCCATATGTTTATCAATTTTTAATATGAACGTCAATGAACAGAACTAATGAATATGAACAAATAATCATTAACAATGACGCAAGAAGGGGCCTCCCCTTTAGGTTCTCACTGCGTTCGTACTATTGATTACCCACCCGGACCTACGGTCAATCCCGCCCCCAAGACATGAGCTTATTATTGTTTACTGTTCATAATGACATTATTGAAAAAAAATGATTGTATCATAAAAAGACAAAATATGACCACATTAATTATGAACATCTACATGAACGGGGCTGCGTATCGCTATCGCTTACTGCCCCAATCTATTGACGCGATGAATAGTACACTTAATTAGGATTCGTCATAAAAGCGTATGATAAGGGGGCGGGTAGGGGCAGTGAAGCGTTAGCACGAAGTGCGGGCGATCGGAGGCTCCATTAATCGCTCGAGTTCATTTTCCTTACCTTACAATCATTACCTAAAAATCAATGGTTGTAACGTAAGGAAAAATAGCAGGATGTGTCCAAATTAAACATTAACGATTAACTATGAATATTCATGCGGATGGGCCGCGTTTCGCCAGAGCTCACTACCCCCGATTTGATTATGAACATTCATGCGGGTGGGCTGCGTTGCGCGTACTACGTACTATCGCTTCCTACCCCAACATATTTACTCCAATAACAGGTGGTACATTTACTCAATTCTATTTTTATTGCGACCTAACCTACAGTTTCAAAAAATAGCCAATGAACATGATAAAATAGTTGGATACATTCATATGGGGGCAGCGTTCATTCATCCGCCAGATCTTTCATGAACAGATTATTGTTTACCATTCATTGATCCCAAAAGGCTGAGCCACGGCTGAGTCACGGCTGAGTCACGGCTGAGTCACGGCTGAGTCACGGCTGAGTCACGGCTGAGTCACGGCTGAGCCACGGCAGACCGCATATCGGAGGTCGGAACTCTGGTTAATCGATCAAAACCATTTGGTCATATTGTATTCTTTTTCTTATGTTACGACCATTATCTAAAAATTGAATTCTAAACATATTATGATTCATGTTTAATCCTTTCATCTATTACCACCCATAATGTTGTCTAAAGATACACTTGGACTTAAAAATAAGAATATGAACAAAAAACAACAACAAGTTAAACCAATAAAAGTAACAGAGATAAAGTCTAAATCTGCTCCAAAAGAAGTCAAACCCATTCCGAAAGAAGATAGATCCAAAACTCACAGTCTAATCCATATCGAACCCTTTAACAAGGATGATCTAGACATTTCGGACTTCTTCACCACAAAATTCGACTATGTTGTTAAACGAGACATGTACAAACCTCACAAGAGAACTCTAGCCGTTTATAATTTGTTTCGACAGATCATGATAGATAAAGACAAAAATATTCAGACACCTATCATCACATTATCGCCTGACCCCAGTATCAGCGCTTCTACCTTGGCGGGAGCATCTGAAAAGTTCATGTTTACCGAGTCTACTAAAAACTCTAAAGCACCAACATTCAAAACAAACCTACATGTGATCTACATAGACTCTTCACCAGATCTCTCTACAAAAAGATATGAAGAGTATAATGATTTTAGAAACTCTGTTGTATCAGATGTGATGGGTATCAATAATGAATCCTTTAGTGATGGTCGGATCAATATTCCACCAAGTCATATCACATTTGTAGGAATCAACGAATCCAATCTGAGCGATGATCAAGAAGGTATTATCAATAAGTATGAGATGCAAACCAGATTGTACAGTTCACAACTTATGAAAAGGAAAGGAATCCAGGATATTATGGACAATATAGTGGATGAATTAATGTTTGAAGATGTTCATGTTGTGATTGATCTGTCTTGTGTCATGTTCCAATATGCACCGTCTGTCATACGAGATTCAAACGATAAAAGTGTCGGTTTCGATTTTGACCAGATGAAACTAATCGTTGAGTCTCTCAAAAAACTAAAACATCTCAATGGAGTTGATATCACCGGATACAACTTTGGTGAGAGGGAACTAAAAGATAAACATCACATATCAAACATGTTGACAGTCAAAACTATTGAGATGATCGTAACATCGTTTATTGATCTGAAGCAGAAATCGATAAACTTATTCGACGAGGAGTCAAAATTCCTGATCTGGAGACGAGTAGATGATGTCGATTCTATCGGTTGGTACATCTTACGAGGCGCCTCATTAAAAGATAGAGAGGAATTGATCAAGGCTATTGGAGATCGTATTGAAGTTGTCCCTATTCCTGATGATAATGATGACGAAGAAGAAGAATCTTATTTTGACGCATTGGTCACAACAACTTGTATGAGAGAACAACAAGAAAAGAGCTACTATACTGCGAAATCAGTTCAAGATTGTTGTTTGTTCCCTGGGGAGAAACTTAACATGATGTTTGAGTTGTTAAATACTCCTACTGTTCAGGAGTGTCTTGGAGAAGAGATTATTATTGATAATGGTTCTGAGAATCTTATCAAGATCGAAATGCTTGATGATACATGTGATACATGTGATGTTTGTCATAGTTCACTGTAATTTATCTTGCAAAACAAGATTATAATGAACACATCCATAAACGAATCGTCGCATGGTCTAGAGCCAGATAATATCTATGCCACCATAATATGTTGTACATTTATCGTTATCGGAATAATATTAATCATTTCTGGAATATGTGCTCATTTCAATATGTACGATTCGACATATCTTCCGATTACTGGCAAAATTATCGATATCGATTGCGAACGATTCGTAATAAATCGTGACCATGATCAGTATCACTGTACGATGACCATAGAGTATGAAGTAGATAGTAAAATTCTTCGAACAAGGATTCAAACAGAAGGACACGAGATATACTATGTAGGATCCAATTTCTTTATGTATGTAGAGCGTAACAATCCGATACAAGTGTACACACCTTATTTATCGGACAAGTTTTTATTCGCAGCATTCTGTTTCTGCGGTATACTTATAATATGTGTGACAATCGGTTCAATGACACTCAAAGTTTAATATCTTATGAAAAAAATAATAATCCATTATCAAGAACTATCACACTATCATTAAATGGTATGATATTTGATTTTTTAACAATCTTCAATGTGGATACAGGTTCAATCTCTGGAATCGAATCGTCTGATACTTCACTGGTCATGTCATTATCATTATTTTCATCAATAATACGATCCTTGGTGTCATTCATACATGACATCGATGATATGATTTTGTTCCCATCGATTACATCTTTTTCGGTGATGTCGAAATACTGGGCGATCTGTTCGATTGTTCTATGATCACCATATATTTGACATGCATTCCATAAACATCCTGCAACTACACCGAGTCTTGTCATACCGCGTACGCGTCTGTTCGCCGTTTCATGTAGAGTATCAATTGTCTGTTTGTACATAGTTTTCGCATATTCCCCAATCTTTTTAATTATCTTGTTGGCGATACACATCCTATCTATCCGTTTGAACATCAGAATCTCAATCCTTTCTGTGTACGATATTCTATCTTGTATCTGAGGTTTTGTCGGACTCATACTGGATGTTGTACTGTGATCATCGGTGTCGGAAACCTCATTGACGACGATTACTTCATCAACTACAACAACTTCAACAACTTCAACAACTTCATTAACACCAACATCAACAACAATATCAATATCATTTGTATCATCATGTTCTTGTTCAATTTTAATATTATCAACAACAATAGTATCAATATCATTTGTATCATCATGTTCTTGTTCAATTTTGATATTATCCTCAACAGTATTGATGACAATTTCAACTTCATTATCATCAGACCCAGATTCGTAATCTGTATACAATCCTATCTGATCTGCTTTACTATCTGCCCATTTGATGAACTTTTTTGTTTTTGCCGTATATCTCGGACATTTGATATTGGATCTATCAAGATCAAGGGGTATCGGTATTAACGGTATGTAATGATACTCGCCCATTAAACCTAAATGAATATTACAAGTCGGATCATCAAAAGGAAGTGTAATATCAAGGATTACATCACATATCGTCTGAACATATCCATTATCATGATGGATATGGAATCTCACCTTAAAAAATACTGATATCACCATCAAGACTAACTGTGTTGGAAGACGAGACCAACTCCCCTCTTCGAACATATCGGCACACATCGTAGAGTATGTGTAAGAATAAAGTTTTTTGTTGATGTTACAGTAAACATATTCGATCTCATTCTGATAACCAAAGAATTCCTTCAAAGTCTCTTCACTTTCAGTTATTATTTGTTGTTTCGGATCGTATCTGGTAAAGACTCTACAGTCACCAAACAGATAAAAGAGAAATGCAACACACTGTCTGAATGAATTACGATCCTCACACAGTCCAGTTTTTTCAATTGATTCAAACATACAATCTCCTACCAACTCCGTTAGTGATGGGATGTAGAGATCGTACATCATGGCATTTTCATAAATACGGGTAATTGTTTCATTATCCTGTTTTTCATGTTTAGCATCTTTGAGAATTTTCAGATCTTTCGGTGTTAATCTCTTTTTGATTGTTTGGAGTTGATCCGACCAATACTCTTTTTTTACAGTAAGTTTGTAGTTATACATTCTACCCGATAGCATTATTTCATTAGCTTCAGACATATCTTGGATATTGATATTATGATGATAGACAATTATACATATTGATATATCTAGCATGATATATATCAAATTTTTTCTGGATTTTGGGATATTTGAGGAACACAATGATCGGCGCGAAGGTAGTTCACTATCTCCCATATGACCTTACAATCGATTTCGTTGTAATCAATGATTTCTCTGTACATATTATTAGTGTTTGCTTGGGTTTTATTATCTCTGTACAGTTTAATCGCTTCTAACATGGCTCGAAATCCATCTGACATCTTCCCATCTTCCCATTTAGTATCGATTAGTCCGTTGTTATGAAAGGCGTTTCCAATATGTTTTAGTTTAAACCGATATGAACCTTTTACTACGATAGGTTCGTTCTCAAAAACTTTATACATATCTATCCACACACTGTTCTTTTCAAAAGTATTGATCAATGTATTAAGATAGTTCTGAACATCCTGTACTGTTACCCCATCGAAGTTTAGTGAAGGATTTTTCATATGAGCTTCCGTGTAGATTCCGGATCTGATCCTATCAATTGCTCTTCTCATAAATCTTAACTCGGCATCAGTCCAATGAAACAGTCTTGATTTTATGTCTTCATTATCAGTTTCGGTATTATGTAGTGCTTTGTAGATCTCACCTCTAGCTAGAACAAAATGAAAGAACAAACGAAGAAGCTCTAATTCATTTGTGACCTCAAATTTGACGAGATACATACAGATGAACTCCCATCCGTTGTCTTTGTCTATCTTGTGAATGTAGTTGTACCGACTTTCATCGATCCCCAACGATTCTATCAATTTAGCAGAGTCGATAGAGTCATCATGATAAAATCCGAATCCTATCATGAACGATACATCCGAATCGAAGAATGAATTATCGACATCCATATCGATCGGATCAACAAATAAATTGTAATTGATCGTTTCAAAATCCACATAGTAGTCTAGGCCTTGATTGGTCTGCCAGTTTTGTAAATTGTTTCTGATACATAAGGGTCTCACTAGATCATCTGTTTGGCTTTTTTTATTGATGTCTAATATCTGATCAATGACTCTCGCGCGCACTTTAGAGGTTATGCCCAGAACTTTTGTATTACAATCAGGATGATCGATAGAATCGATACCTTTGGCATTCATGTTCCGTCTGTGTACAGGTCCTACATGCCACACCATCGTCGGATCACTGTATCTGACGGCCAAAATGTTCTTGATCTTATCGTAGACCGGATTAAAAGGTTTATTCATGTTCGGATACATTTCTGGTACGGATGGTTTATCATCATGATATCTCCACGTGTAACCTTCCGTCATAACCCTCTGCATCCACTTGATTGCATTTTTAGTCTTTGTTAGATAATCTCGATCCCTCTTGGCATAGTTGATGATTCCTGGTCTATCGAAGGCCGAGAATCCTTGATACAAATGTTTTTCAGAGTTTGGAACGTTGGCTTTATCTATCCTCCATGCTTTGGACATGATGTATGCATAATTAGGTACATAACCCTGTAGACTCTCTAGACATCCTGTGTAAACGGCGAGTTGTCCTTTGTATGCCGGAAAGAATCTTTCGTTACGAATAGTAACACCATCGACACATAGAGTCATAGTTGTCCATTTACAATCGATCACTCTGTAATGATAGTTTTTATTATCACCCAACAAAGGAGCCGAAACACCAATATCATCATCCGGTACAAACGTTTTGAATATGATACCAAGATAATCAGATCTTATCAAAAGATCGGCTACACCAAATGTCATGTTATTATTATTGATCATAGGTGCTTGTGCGATGATGGGTATACCTTTTATCATTAGATCCTTAACGTATCTGTTCCCTTCTCTTATCATTCCATCGATGTTGTTCTGTTCACGATATACCCTCATGTCTTCTTCGGTAAATACAATAACAAATTCATCTTTGTAAACAGATTTGAGTTCATCATAGATCTTACTTTCAAACACATTGCCTCCTTCGAACAATAGATCGATATGAGCGGCGTCTTTCAAAAGTCTGATATTGTTAGTGATATCTTTCGGAGTGATTGGTGTCGATGTTATGCCGTACTTACTGTAATACATGTTCAGCCAATCTACACACGTGTCATCCAATAGATAGTTTTTCGTCTTGGTCGCACTAACCCATCCTAACATCTTATTTACTACAGTATTATTTGTATCAGTAACCTCATCTGAATCTGATTTTTTTTGTCGTTTAGATTTGCGTAGAGTAGTTCCTTGTGTCATTTTTCGTTTATTGTTCGATTTAGATATGGTGGTATCTTGAAATTCTGATACGGAGGGTTCTGCATTTATATTTACAGATTTGATCAAATTTGCTAAATATTGTTGTTCTTCTGGGGTGAATCTGTAATCCGTCCATACATCGATTGTATCATTAATCTCATTTGGTGGAGGCTCGTTCGATTTGGTAGTTATTCGTTTATAGATTGGCATAGTTACTATTGATGATATGTGTCGGTTTATAACAATGTAAATACATATCAACTTTTTAAAATAAATTAATTACATTTAGTGATGGTCATATTGCTTTTTTCGCACTTGGATTTGCATTTTCTGATCTGATCGACGATTTTATTCATGTACAAAATCTTGATCTGCATGACGTCTTCTTCTCTAAGTTCGTTAAGAAGTCTGTCAAGATTCACAATGTCGTCTGATACATCTGAGGTGTCTGAACTATTTTTACTGTTCTTGATATCGCTACCTACAGTATTGATATCGATCTTATCCATCAGTTCTATCATCTGATCGACCTCATTCGATAGATTCTTGGTATACTCGATGAGTTTTGAATGTAGAGCGACTTTTACTCCGAGATTCGTTGTACCATTAAGTTGATCAATCTGTGTATCGAGAAAATCGAATGAATCATCTGATACAGGAGTTTCTAGGTTCTTTTTTAGAGTTTCAACCTCTTTTAGAATATCTACTGAAGCAAATGATTTTATGTTGGTATTTGAATTAGTAGAATCTGCATGTACATGTGAACAGTTTTTTGGATGCTTTTTGTCACATGATACTAGACCCTGACTTGTACCTGAACTTGTACTTGTACCTGAACTTGTAACTATCTTTTTAGATTTTACGCTCATCGTGTATATATTATCATATGTTTATTTAAATCGTCTGAGTAGTATCGTTTTTCAATATTTTCCGTTTTGTTGTTTTTGTTGTTTTTGTTGTAGATGTTGTAGATGTTAATACATTATTTCTGTCGGTAATCATTACTTCATACTGTCCGGTTGCATGAGTGATCATCACAGTGTTGTTAAATACATCCTTCATATCTTTAAGAATCATACCGTTCTTATCTGTTAATAAAACAAACCCCCCATCGAGTATCTTGTTTACATCGTTACTGTTTAGAATCTCTCTAATTTCGAGTATCTTGGATCGATAAGTATTAAGTTTGTTCTTAATGTGTGAAGTAGCTCGGTTGAAAATAGAAGTAATGTCTGTTTCGATCTGTTTGGTAGGATCTATCATGCTCGATCTTAACAGATTGATATGGTTCTTGAATCTGAAGAGTTCTTGTAGCATTGTGTGTCGTAGTTCGAGGGCTCGATGTTCTAGATTTGATAGTTTTTTCCTATTGTTATCATTGATACTGCATATAACTTCACCTGCAATGGATGGTGTAGGGGCTCTGTAGTTCGCTACATAGTCTGACAGCATGTTATCGATTTCATGACCGACTGCACTTATGATGTATTTCTTTGAGTTGTATATCGCATCAATAACTTTAGGATCGGAGAATCCCATCAAATCCTCAAAACTACCCCCACCTCTCATTACGATGATGATATCAACTTCTACTTCATCGGTGTTTTTTAGGAAACGATGCTTCTTTATACTACCAGGCATAGCAAACGGATCAAAATCACTAGAATTGGTATCTGTATCTGTTTCTGTATCTGATTCCGAGTCGTCTTTAATCTGTTTTTTTGATTTAGATGTAGATATGGATGTGTCGTTCTGTACTACAGTGACATTCGCCAGAAAAGCACTGTTGAAGAACTTTATTCCTGCTGCGACAGAGGCTGGACATTTAGGACCCTGGACTATACAATCATATATGTACACATTCCCAGAAAAATCATTCTTTTTGAGTACATATTCAAAATCCTTTAATGCAGCACCTGTTTCGGCAGTAACTAGACCTATCTTTTTGACAGATGTCAGTAAAGGCTTACTGTTGTTGAAGTATCCTTTCTGTTCATAGTTCTTTTTAATCTTTTCGTATTCAGCATGAAGGGCTCCTACACCGATGTTCTTAATACCTTTTCCTATAAAGTTTACTTTACCCTGCTGTGTGTAGTAATCGATTTTGCCTGTTATCTCGACGTTGTCTCCGTGATCGTTGTCTAACTGTGATCCCCAAAAAGCCACCGAAATTGACGCATTATCATCTTTAAGAGTTAGATATGTGTGTTTACCGGATGATTTGACATTAGATATCTCGCCTGTAACTGACACGGTCTTATTCTTGAACCCGTCTTGAAGAGTTTTTTTGATTATATCGCTTATTTCTGATACAGTGTAGCTGCTGATCATTATAACTGTCTATTTTTAAATATATATACACTAGGGCGTAACTTCTAATTATGTAGATACCCGATCGGGACGTGATTTCCAGTAATGAACTTTTCCGGAATGTGTGCGATGCTACCTACGATAAAAGTATGCCATCTGTTTTTTTCGAACTGATACATCTCACAACTGATTGAACAGTTCGGAAGATGAAACCCTGATAGATCGTTTAAAAATGTTTCATGGGTGACATGATATGCCATAAGAGATGAGATGAAAAGGGAGTGACCGAACACAATCAGTACATTATTGGATTCTTGTGTTTTTAGTTGATTTTTCAGTATATTGCTGAACTCAACTACTTTATCTAAAAAATGATTAACAGATTCATGAACGATTAATCCTGACTGTTTCTGTTTGTCCGATAGGGTGTACTTGTCCGTAGTATACTCTTGGAGTTCAGGGAGAATACATACTTCACAATCGATGTGATGGTGATTAGCACAAAGATCAATGAACGGTTTAGCCGTCTGCAGTGTTCGCTGGAAAGGTGAGATCCACACTGTCACATTGGTTCGACCCATCATACGAATCCGATCTAGAAGATAATTAGCTGTTGATACTGCTTGATGAGTACCATTGAGCGTTATATTGGGATCGGTGTGTAGGGATGTCATGATAGCTTCTTGACTTTTTGATAGAGGTTTGAGTTGATCCTCTCGATTATGGATCAGACGATTCGCCTCAGATTCAGCATGGCGGACGTAGATGACTAGATTGTTTTTGTAAGAATAGTTCATGATCAGATGTATAATGTTTTTATTGATTCATAAGGTTCTTCATGAATGAATAAATAAATCAATTTTTAGTTAATGGCTGTAAGGAAAAGTGAATATGAAATTTACTTTTATTGTGTATCATTATCCCCGTGTGGCTACCTAGGACATCCGTTTTCTCTAGCCCATTTCAAAATTTCAAATTGCTCAATTAGTAAAGACTTATTAAATGTATAAGATGGATTGTTGACATGATAATATTTCAGTATTTCAAAACAGCATGATTTTGCAGCTTCACGTTGATAAATATTATAGTAATTCACATCAAATTTAATATTAGTACACCAATTGAATAGTTTTTTCAACATTGATAATATTCGTTAAGATTGATGCTTGTATTTGAATCGATACACACATTAAATTAATATTTCAATTTTTATTTAATGGACATAATGTAATGAAAAGTGACTAAGACTCTTACTTTTATCAAAAACTAATTCGGCGTAAGCATGATTGATTTTTTCTTAATGCGTGCAATGTGAGAAAAAGGGATGATGACATAATCAGACTAATATTAAACGATTATTTATAAAAAAGTTATAATAGCATTTTAAACAAGAATATTCACCAATGAAATTTTTTTTTATTCTGTATTATCATCACCGTATGTTCATATTTGAATATATTATGATGTTATGAGTGATGTGTGACAATATACTTAAATATTCAAAATTTTGATACTAATAGTATTGTGTCGTTCATTCCGAATCATCAATATGAGTGTATGATCTGTATGTTGATTCATAATGTGGTTTGTGTTTACCATTTAAAAATTGATCGATCAGGATTACATCTGTAATAGTCATATCTTTTTCTGTTGGATGACGTACGTAATATACTGCACTCCTGTTCCGTTTAGTAGCTAGTTCACATATCTCTTTTGTTTGATGTCGTACATACTGTAATGCAAAACCATTTTGTTGAACAGCTAATCTACATACCTCTTCTGTCTGATTCAATATATATTTTAATGCGAGTCCGTCACGTTGAACAATAATTTTGTGGACCGCCTCTGTTTGATCTGATGGATATTCCAAGTACCGTATCATCCATTTGTTTCTTTCAATTGCGGATAAACATATTGCTGTTGTCCTGTTCTTAATGTATCTGAACGCCCATACATCAGTTTGGAATATATTTAACCAGAATCCATCATCCATATCCTTAAAATCAATGATACGTACAATGATAAGTTTATCTGCTTTGAATTTATTCGGGTCTACATAAACACGAGAATCGTCAGGAATTTCAATGATTGCTATCTTTTCCCCATATTTTGTCCAATATAGGTAACAATAAGACTCTTCACAGAAATAAAGTCCCTTCTTATCGTATTCATTAGGCACAAACGATTGAGTATCGATATTCAATCCTATGTTGTACGAAAATTCATGGTGTTGTAGATCATTGTTCATAAATTTATAGAATTTTTTACCATTGTACAATCGATTGAACTGTTTACCTGTTATCTCCCGGTATCTCGGTACTTTCAACAATGCATATCGATCAGAGATTATGTTCGCAACTTTATTGTAGAGGAACATCGTTTAAGTATTTGAACTAAGTATTTGAACCATGTATGTATTTTCAATATTATTATTATTCAAATTTTTTGGATCTGTCAATGCGTAATGCAAAAAAATGATTTTACAGTAAATAGTATAATGAAGAATAGATATGGATTATCGATATGTTGTACGTATGTGTCTTCTCCATCGAATGTTGACCAGACTCTAACTCTTAACGGGACGTACAACGATGCTAATCACATGAGAGTGTTGATGGAATCGTATGGATACTCGGTGATATTTATGAACGATGTCGACTTGACTCCTAATCAGGTTTTGTATCCTACAAGAGACAATATTCTGAATCAACTACAAATAATCTTAAATCGGGCTCTTAAAGGTGATGATGTGTTCATATATTACGCTGGACACGGTGTAAATCTCCTTAAAAGGGTGGGTTATGATTATGAGGAATCTGGGACCGATGAAGCAATAGTCCCGACAGATTTTGTATTCGATAGTGTGTTAGGCTTTGACAATGTGATTGTTGATGACATGATCAACGACCATCTTAGATTATTTAGTAGGGCCGGTGTCAGGATATTGATGATGTTCGATTGTTGTCACAGTGGGACGATATGTGATCTCAAATTCACTTATAAATACGACCCTTTAAACAGAAAGATCATATTCGATATGATCCCAGACAAATATTTGGACGGAGCAACCGAGACCCTATCTGTTGATCACAATTCGATAAAGGCAGATGTGATAACTATTAGTGGGTGTGGAGATAGCGATGTTAGTACAGAAGCGATAATTAGACTCAGTTCGGAAGATGATGTAGTAGAACAGGGTGTTCTGACTGGAGCGTTTAGATATCTCTTCAAACAGAACTCCCATGATGTGTTTTATCTGTTAATTGCGATCCATACGTACATATCAAAGTTCAATCAGTTTCCGAGGGTCTCTTCCAATCGACCTCTACATCTTAATCCAGCATATAGGTCGATCCTCAATTTTTACTCATTATAATAATGAGTGCGACTATGTTGTTCGGTACGATAAGCAGCACAACTCTACATATTAGTAGTGTTGTTTATCTCATTACTTCTGTAATAAAAGTAAATGATAACCAAAATTATAAGAATAATTATGATGGAGCATATATTGAAATCTAAATTAAGATCTAGTGTATAATCATTTGGTTTTACTAAAGCATTATTTAAAGTGTCAGAAAACTTCAACATATGCGTATAGTATTTGTCGAACAGTTCGATCTCTTTATCGTATTCATTTTGTGAGTCTGCCGTAGCCATATCTATCACATACTGGTTATGAGTATTAAACATTGTCAATACAGTTCCGTATGGTAATTTAGATGGATTAAGAGAACTTAAAAATCCGGCTACTTGTGCACTATTTGTAAACACTTTTTTAATCGCAGCATCAATCACATTTTTATCTTTTCCTTTTATAGCGTTGACAGCATCAGCCGCGGCTAGTATATGTTCTTTCAATAATGCCGTCAACGTATCTCCATTCTTTTCACCGATAATAGGTTTAACATAGTTACCAATGTCAGATTGTTTTTGTAATAACGGTCCATGATCGGATGTATAGTGCTTTTATTTATCCATGAGGTTCGTCATAAATCAAAAAATCAATTTTTAGTGTCGATCATCTCACATAATTCACAATGAGCCATGTAACAGGGACAGCCATTTTCGTGAAGATATTTTAGGATCTCCATATGACCATTTATGACAGCTTGATAACAGGTAGCTTCATTCCAAGGACACCCATTATTATGAAGATATTTTAGGATCTCCAGATGATCATTTCCAGCAGCATAATGACAAGCAAGTTCATTCCAAGGACATCTATTCTCACGAAGATATTTTAGAACCTCAAGATGACCATTTATGATAGCATGATAACAAGTATACTCATCCCAACAACTTTCATTATCACATAACTTTGTTCGGATATATTTTAGAATCTCTAGATGACCATTTTTGACAGCACATTCTATAATAGTTTTACTATCCATTTGCATTGATCTATTTTCGTAAACATATTTCAAAATTTTCAAACTCCCGAACATAGCCGCTTTTATACAAATATTGTTTGTGTATATCGGTATGATCATGATTGTTTTTAATTTTTCATCGGACTCCTCTAACCATTTGAACAGATTTATGTGATCATCGCGAATTATGCAGTTAAGAATAGCGTTTATCGACGCATGATAGTTTCCTTTTCGAACTGTAACCATCAAAAATTTACTTACGTATCCGAGTGAAAATACAGACCCGATATCCAACAAATCGATCGTCAGTGCCAACAACTCATGAGGAAGAACCAGTATGTTCATTGAATAGAATATGCTATGATATTATGGATAATAAGTAACAATATAATCAAATATTCAATTTTTTGAGGTCTGATGCAAAATGATTTTACAGTTTCCCACTATTAAAGTATAATGAAGAACAGATACGGATTATCGATATGTTGTACATACGTATCTTCTCCATCTAATATCGATCAGACTCTAACCCTTCATGGGACATACAGTGATGCTGATCATATGAGGGCACTGATGGAATCATACGGATACTCGGTAGTGTTCATGAACGATATCGACTTTACACCTAATCAGGTTTTGTATCCTACTCGAGACAATATTCTGAATCAACTACAAGAGATTTTGCATCGTGCTCTAAAAGGCGATGATGTGTTCATATACTATGCAGGACATGGTGTGAATCTTCTGAGGAGGACTGGATATGGTTATGAAGAGTCAGGAACCGATGAAGCGATAGTTCCAACAGATTTTGTGTTTGATAGTGTGTTAGGATTTGATAACGTTATTGTTGACGATACGATCAACGATCATCTTAGATTGTTTAGTAGAGCGGGTGTTCGGATACTGATGATGTTCGATTGTTGCCACAGTGGGACGATATGTGATCTCAAATACACGTATAGATACGACCCGATTACTAGAAAGATCGTATTTGATGTGATCCCAGACAGATATCTAGATGGAATAGATGAAACTCTGTTTGTAGATCACAATCCGATAAAAGCAGACGTAATAACCATTAGTGGGTGCGGGGACAATGATTTTAGTACAGAAGCGATAGTTCGGTTTAGTTCGGAGAATGATGTAGAACAAGGTGTACTGACCGCAGCATTTAGATATCTTATTAAACAGAACGCTCATGATGTGTTTTATCTGTTAATCGCGATTTGCACATACATATCAAGATTCAATCAATTTCCAAGGGTCTCTTCTAATAGGCCTCTACATCTTAATCCAGCATACAGATCAACTCTTAATTCCTAGATACATGAAAATTTCAATGTCTGCAACGTAAGAAAAATGACATAATGAACATTCATGTGGTGGGCTGCGTGTCGCTAAGGCTCACTACCTGCGGTCTACCTTCCGACCTATTTACAAAAATTTTGAAATTCGAACTATCTGTTAATCCCTGTTATTTTTGGACAAATCATACCATGTTTGTCGAAACAAATTTTACAGATTACGATAATGATTGTGACTATGTTGTCCGATACGATAATGAGCACAATTATGTAACTATTCGTGTTATCGATAATGTCGAGTTTTATCAATGGTCTAAAATCATCTCGACCGATTTTAGATCAAAATCAGGGCAAACAACAGTATTGACCCCACAAACCATCTACAAGATATTTGATGACTATGGTCAGGGTGACCTCTCTAATAACTACAAGATAGTTTTGCCGAAAACATATGATTGCGATAAGACGATCGAAATAAAGATTCATTTCAAGACAGAGTATCAGGACGATTATGATATTAGAATTTTAACATTGGAACCGATAGATATCTCCCCCGAAAACAGATTTCAAGCCAAAATAGAACAACTTAACCAACAACTCGACTTGAAAAATGCAAAGATCAATGAATTGCAAACATATACATTAGTTTTAGAGCAGGTAAATCAGACCTTAAGATCGAATAGTTCATCAAATGATGATTCGGATTCGATAGATGACAATGATATCCTCCATGTCCCGAATGAAGAGACATTATCGATGAAACTTGAATCAATCATTGATTTTTTATTCTGTTGTGGTAACCCATAATAATAATGTTAAAAAATGTTAAGTTATCACAGTCTTCCTACATATTATCTTTTATTTATCTAATTACTTGTAATTTGTTTAGTAGTATCATTACTTCTGTAATAAAAGTAAACAATGACCAAAATTATAAGAACAACTATGATGGACCATATGGTGAGATCCAAATTGAGATTTAGTGCATAATCATTTGGTTTTACTAAGGCATTGTTTAAAGTATCAGAGAACATCAACATATGTGTATAGTATTTGTCGAACAGTTCGATCTCTTTATCGTATTCATTTTGTGAGTGAGCAGTGGCCATATCTATCACATACTGATTATGAGTATTAAACATGGTCAATACGGTTTCGTATGGTAGTTTGGATGGATTAAGAGAACTTAAAAATCCGGCTACTTGTGCACTGTTGGAAAACACTTTTTTGATAGCTGCATCAATTACATTTTTATCTTTTCCTTTGATAGCGTTGACTGCATCAGCCGCGGCCAGTATGTGTGCTTTCAATAATGAAGTCAACGTATCTCCGTTTTTTTCACCGATAACAGGTTTAACATAGTTACCGATGTCTGATTGATTTTTGATGAGCCTTGCAGTAATCACCCCGAGGTCTGGCAGTGATTGTAGTGCAGATTCTATGTAGAATTTTGTGTATACTGCATGTTCTGTAAACAGTTTACGTAAAGTCTCTTTCTGGGTGCATTTACACGTGGGATCTCCTGTGATTGGACAAGACATGTACAATTTTATACTAATACATACTAACAAAAATAACAATAAAAATTGAAATTTTAAATGCCTGAACACCATGTAAAAATCCGAGGAACAACTAAACTAGAGTCGTATCACATGTCGTTTGTTGAGACTAAATTCACTGATGCTGCCCATGATTTTGACTACGTAACCATATACAATGAACAAACTAGTAGTATAATTATTCGCGCTACACATAATCGCGAATTCTTGGAATGGAATAAAACGATCACTCAAAGTTTGACCGAGAGTAGATCCGAAAATATTAAGGTGATATTAACACCAAAAAATCTACACAGAATCTTTAGTGATTACAGTAAAGGTACCCTTCCTGAAAGCTACAAAGTTATTCTACCCGAAAATTACAAATTTGACGATGCACCTCTACCTATCGAAATTCAATCAACGATGGCGTATCAGGAAGATAGTGATATCAAGATCATCGCTCTTGAACCTGTAAACATCCCTGCCGATAGACGTTTCGAATTGAAATTGACCCAAAGGGATAAACAAATTGATGGACTCATCGCACAAGTCGATCATTTGACACAACTCGTTACCAGTTCATCTAATACGGATGGTTCGGTAAACACCTTGGCTTTGTGTGAAAAACTTAATACACGTTTAGATGAGGTAACTACTAAATTCGAAGCACTTGGTAATAATGTCAATGTTAATACTGAGATTTCCGCCAAAGTCGAACAATTGTCCGCAACTGTAGGGGAGGTAGCAGCTAGTATTAAAAATGTTTACAATAAGAAAGAATCTGATGCTAAATACCCTCCTGTTAATACTTCTTACAGTATTAAACAATCTGACGATATGCATGCAAGTCGCGCTCCAAAGGATACGACTTATACTAAAGCTGAAGTCGATGCTTTACTTGCCAAATATACCCCTCTTGGTACAGCATACACCAAAGCCGAGTCTGATAACAAATACACCCCAAATGGTACGGCATATACCAAGGCCGAATCTGATAACAAATACACCCCAAATGGTACAGGCTATACCAAAGAAGAAGCTAATACTAAATTCGCTGAAAAGGTCGCCACAGTCTAATTATTATTTATGAATCACACATCCTAATCACACAGTATTCAGTCTAGAGAAAAATAGTAAAAAAATTGAATTTTATAATGCCTATTCGATGTATATCAAATAATGAACAGTAACATAAATCATAGATAAATTAACTAAATGACGCATAAAATCATCTTTACTGAACATGCTTTTAGTTTCGAGATCGATTATGATGAAAAAGACAATCATGTCACAATCCGTACTACTCACAATAGCGAATTTTTAGAATGGGGTACAATGATTATAACCAATTTGACAGAAGGAACATCGATAAACATGAAAGTAGTTTTGTCTCCAAAAACAATCTATCAGATCTTTAAGGACTACAGTCAAGGAACCTTGTCCAAGATGTACAGAGTGATATTGCCTGATAGTTTCGAACATGAGTGGTCACCATTACATTTAGCGATACACTCTACAATGGAGTATCAAGACGAATGGGATATCAAAATCATATCCCTCGATCCTATGGAGGTTCCTAATGAAAAGAGATTTGAGTCGAAATTAGTACATAGGGATAGATTATTCGATGCAAAACTTGCACAAAGAGATAAATTGATCGATGCCTTGACGGCAAAATTAGAAGAAATGTCTATCAAAATGGACGAAATGAGCAAACTCATCCCGACTGCCAATCCAATCGACAGTTAAACCTCCTATTGTTTATGAAAATTTGATATTTGAAATGCCTGATGAATGTACCCAATAAACTATGTATCAACATACAGTACCATCTTTCATATTATGTCCATAGGCGGATTGAGCTTTACTTGGCACGAATTTAGGTATGATATGGCATATATGGTTGACGATAACAAAACTCTCCGTATCACTGCTACACATGTTACCGAGTTCTTGAGATGGTCTACAACTATCATAAATCGTTTGAATGAGAGTTCATCGGAATATATTAAGGTATCATTCACAACAAAGAATCTCCTCAAACTGTTTTCACACTTCATGAGAGATACTCTATCTGATAGACATAAGATAGTAATGCCTGAAACCTACACCTACGGTTATGATGATATCGTACAACGACCGATACGAATCGAGATTCATTCTACGATGGAGTATCAAGATGAATGGGATATCAAATACATACAACTCGATCCGGTCAGTGTCTCTATGCAGGAGAGATTTGATTTAAAGTTGGCACAGAGAGATAAAATGATCAAGACACTAATCGAAAGAATCGATAAATTAGAACTTGCCAAAAATAGTCAAAATGGTCAAGATGGTAAAAATATTGATGCATCTTGTGCTAATTATACGACAGTAAACGCTTACCCATACGCTGGCCTAGGATTAGCAGCACAATATGTTTGTTCAAGCTAGAATAAATGCATCTGACGATGTCTTCGAGTAGACATGTAAAACCAAAAAATTGATATTATATACGCCTATTAATAATACTCCTTAAACATAATACTACAATCCTATCTGATGCATAATGATGTGCGTATCAGCAAAAACGACATATGCTACCAAATTCGATACGACAATCAGGACGATAGTATGACTATCCGTGCCACTCACGACGATGGATCCCTAAGATGGTTTACAAAAATTACAACAAATCTATCGGATCCCACAATCAAATTCCAAAAAATATTTTCACCTAAAAATATCTACAATCTGCTCAAAGCATACATACTCGGAGATCTATCCCGAGACTATCGGATAGATTTTCCAACTAAATACGAAGCTCATGAATCATTGATTATTGCAGTCAATCATTGCGAATATTATGGGAGTTCGTATGAAACTCTATTGATTCTAACACTCCAATCAGAATCATCATCATTAGAAATAGTACAGTCGCAGTTAGCACAGAAAAATGCACAGATCGATGCTCTAACCAAGAGGGTCGATGATTTAGAAAAGTCCGTAGTAAGTCTACTAATAGCTTCGGGTAGACATTTCGAATGTGAACATTTCGAATCGTAATAGATTGTTTATTTTAACATACTAAGCCAATCGTAGAGTCAAAAAATTGATATTAGATACACCTATCGATAATACTCTTTCATAAACTGATGCAATTCTATCTGATGCAAAGTGAGGTACTTATCAGGAAAAACGATATCAACTACCGAATTCAATGCGACGAACAAAATAATAGTATAGCTATTCATGCCACTCACAATAGCATTTTTTTGGAGTGGTCCAATACTATCACCAACAGTCTGACCGAAAGCACATCACAGAACATACAACTAACATTAACCCCAAAGAATCTCTACAACATCTTTTGTGATTATAATAGGGGGAGACTGTCTAATAAACATAAGATAGTAATGCCTTGTGTACCTACTGCAACGGTCACAAACATAGCATCATCACTATCGATTGAGATTCATTCCACAATAGAATATCATGACGAATGGGATATCAAGATCATAACCCTTGAGCCGGTGGATGCTTCGATTGAAACGAGATTAGGAACAAGATTAAAACAGATCGAAACGATATTTATGACAGAACTAAAGCGAAGAGATGAGATGATTGATGAGCTTTTTGCGGAAAATGATATTCTATTCGAACGTAATAGAAAGTTACGCAAATCACTCGAGAGAGCGGTTGATGAAATAGCAAATCTCAATGATAAATTTAATAAGAAGGATGAATCTGCCGAATCAGATTCATCTGATGAAGAATCAGAATGGTCAGATAAGAATGGATGTAATAGAGCCGCTAATAATGGCTGGTTAGAACTATTAAAATTTTTACGAGAAACTGGTCATCCTTGGAGTGTCTATACGTATATTTTAGCAGCCAAGAACGGTCATATAGATGTTGTGAAATATCTACACGAAAATGGATGCCCTCGACCCCGTAGTAGTATCGCAATTAATATTGCGGCACGAAACGGTCATTTAGATGTTGTAAAATACCTGTATGAGCACGGATATTATTGGAATGCAACGACTTGTGCTATGGTGATCAAAAACAATCATTTAGACATCGTAAAATATCTTCATGATAGCGGATGTCCTTGCAAAAATAAAATGTCTTCAACATAAAATCACATTGTTTATTATAGCCTTTCCATTTTCAAAAATATTGAAAATCAGAGTTCCTGTTATTGTTTAGTGAAAAATCTACCCCTAACTCGATATGTCTGAAGACATTGAACATACTGAACACGGTTTCAATTACAAGATCAGTTTTGATGATCTTAATGTAACCATTCATGCTGTTCACATCGTCGATCTTTTGGAATGGTCTAAAACTATCACATCCAGTTTGACCGAAAGCACGTCAGAATATTTAAAGGTTTCATTGAGTCCGAAAAATCTTTACAAGGCGTTTCATGATTACTGCCAGGGAACACTGTCAGACAGATACAAAATAGAGTTTCCAGAAATATATGATCGCTCTACACTGCCTTTGTCGATTAAAATCTATTCGACGATGGAGTATCAAGATGATCATGATGTCAAAATAATAAATTTGGATCCGATAGATATCCCTATTGAACAAAGAATGAATCTGCAATTGACACGAATTGAAGATAGATTTGAATCACAATTAGAAGAGATTAGGGATACATTTATATTAGAACTGCAACAGAGAGATGAAATAATCGATACACTATTAGTACAGAATAAACAACTGACTGATTTGGTGAACATGTCGAATAAAAATCAAGTCCAATGTTCAACTACCAATCGTGCGAAATATGAAAAAATGGATGAACGAATTAATGATCTTTCTACTCGTGTTGATGAATGTGCTAAAACTGATGTGGTATACACTAAGGATGAATCCGATACCAAACATCTTACTGAACGGAGGGATATTTTGAAAGTGATGAACTGGTTCAATTGCTATTGTATTAAATGTAATGAAAATGCTTGTGCTAAGAATATCGATAAAAATGCTTGTAGAAGAGCTGTAAGTGAGGGTGATATCGATATGTTGAAATATCTACATAAGAATGGTTATCCTTGGGAAAATACAACATATTTGGAAACTATCAAAACTAATCGGTTAGATATACTGAAATATCTACATGAAAATGGTTGTCCCTGGCATGATGAGGCATGTGATGAAGCCGCAAAAGGTGGCCAGCTTGAAATACTAAAATATCTACACGAAAACGGATGTCCCTGGAGTGAAAAAACTTGTCATGCCGCCGCTTCAAACAATCATTATGATGTGTTAAAATACTTACACGAAAACGGATGTCCTTGGGATGAATGGACAGGGTACACTGCTTACTACAATGGTTATGTAGAAATTCTAGAGTATCTTCATGATAATGATTGTCCTTGTAATAAATGGGGATGTTCGTACTGCACGAAAAAATCTCGGACTGTATGATCTCTACTCAATAAAGTTGAAAGTAAAAATCGCTGTCTGACTAAACAGTCTTTCTCTATATCAAACATATATTATGATAACTCAGATTAGTCATACAGAGCACAATATCGAATACACAATTGGATACGATGAACGTGATAACAGTATTACTTTTCATGCTATGCACAACATCGATTTTATGGAATGGTCTGTAACGATCGTTAATAACTTGATCGGTATGGGGGAACACGTCAAGGTATCGTTGACACCTAAAAATATCTTTAGGATTATGCAGGATTACATTCGAGGAGAACTACCAAACGGATACAAAATAGTGATGCCGATCGAACAGACATATGTTGGTGTTTTACCCATTCAAATTCATTCTGTGATGGAGTACCACGATGAGTGTGATATCAAGACTATCATATTAGAACCAGTACAGGTTTTATTGAGACATAGGTTTGATCGATATGTTGCACAAACCGAGAAAAAATTAGGACAAAAGGATAAACAAATCGATGAGTTGAGATCAGCATTTATTCAATTATGTGAAAGTATCGTAAATTTATGCAATGGTAAAGAGGAAATTAAACCAATCGTGTCTGATAAAGAAAAACTTGCAGATTGGCTTCGTGAAAATAATGACCCTTGTGGTGAGAAAGCCTCTATTGAAGCCGTTTTACAAGATGATCTCGACATATTGGAATTGTTACATGCTGCAGGATACCCAATGAATACTGACACCTGTTGTATGGCCGCATCGAAAGGACGTTTTACAATTTTGAAATGGTTACATGAAAAGGGTGTTCCATGGGATGAAAGTGCTTGTACGATGGCTGCATCAGAAGGTAAACTGATTGTATTGAAATATCTTCACGAAAATGGATGTCCATGGGATGCAAATGCGTGTCAGTATGCCGCATCAAACGGACATCTGTTGTCTCTAATATATCTTCATGAAAACAAATGTCCTTGGAACAAAAACTGTTACAAGACTGAACGTAATAATATATTAGAATACCTTTGTAACAACGAATGTCCAACTGAATGGTCCTAGTGTTAAAACATTGAAATTTAGAATCTATGTTGACCAGTTCATAGTTTTATTTATACATACTTTTAACTTAATCATGATTGAAGAGATTAACTGTGCCGAAGATAACTTCAGTTACAAGATCAGATTCAACAATGAAGTCCAAATTTTCACAGTATTAGACCAGCAAATATTGAACATTGTTTTGATTATCTGATAGATACTATGAGCTATTTAGTAATTCTCCTATGCAAACACTTCCGAAAGAACTGTTCTTGATCGTACTACAGTCTCTCGATGCATCATCTAAATTCTCTATGGTTTGTGTTTCTAAATTCTACACAAGTCACAATAAGTATCTAATGTCAGATGAAAGAAAGATCGACTCGGTATGTGTTGATGCGATTCACAATAATTATGTCTCGATATTCAAATGGCTTGTGTCGGATAAATGCCAGATGCCCAAGATGTCCGCACCATTCAGATGGGGGAGATCCAACTCGATCAAAGTGTACTGTAAGTGTTGCATCTCGGAACATGACAAGTATCGTTACTGTGAGATAGCCGCAGAATTTAATCGACATGACATACTGAAATACATATTGGAAGGTACCAAGAATAATGTGCCGTCCGTTAAATATATTGTCGACATCATGACGGCTTGTGCTAAAGGTAATAGTCTGGAGATTGCGAAATGGTTCTATTTGCGTTATGGAACGAACTGCATGACTGATAAGGCTTCTGTAAATACTGCCATTATAAATGGACATTTTGATTTTGTCAAATGGTTGCGTAACAATGGATGTCCTTGGGATAGTGATGCCTGTACATATGCTGCACAGAACGGTCGATTAGAGATCTTACAGTATCTATGCGAAAAATGGTGTCCATGGAGTATAACGGACTGTTTTTATCAGGCAATCGTGAACGGACATCTTGATGTTGTACGATGGATCCATGAGAGAGGTGAAATTCCTGAGATGTATTTGAATACTAGAGCCTGCCATTGCGCTGCGTTCTACGGCCGGCTAGATGTTCTGATATATTTGCATGAGGTAGGATATCCGTTGAATATGTATACTTGTTGGAATGCAGTGCTCGGCAATCATTTGAATGTTGTAAAGTATCTACATGAAAACGGCTTTCCCTTGATGGCAGACGCATGTCGCATTGCCACAGAAGACAATAATCAAGACATTCTAAAATACTTACATGACAATGGGTGTCCCTGTAGTTGTAACAAATGAACTTTAACAAATGAACTTTAACAAATGAACTTTAACAAATGAACTTTAACAAATAATTATGGCCCATAGTACGAAAGCGAGGCTCCCAGAACTCCGTTCTTTTGCCCACCCCGACCTAAAGGTCTTCCCCGCCTCGCCATAAGATCGAATCAAATTATATTGTCCATTCATTTGTGCTATTCATCATTCTTATTACCTAAAAATCAATGGTTGTAACGTAAAGGAAAAGACAAAGTGTAGACAAAATAGATTGCAACAATTATTTCTGAACATTCATTTGTGGGGGCTGCGTCTCGCTGCACTACGTGCTATCGCTTCCTACCCCGACATATTTACTCCATTTTATTTTATTGCGAACGAGCCTACAGTTCCAAAACAAGTCGGGGCAGTGAGCATTAACGAAACGTAGCCCCACCAAATGAATGTTCATAGTTAATCGTTCAAATTTATTTGTCCACGTTGTGTCCTTTTTCTTACATCGCATCCATTATCTAAAAATTGAAATTCGAATTGTCTATTATCTCTTCAAACATTCGGTAAAATATACATAAAGTTGAACACTATCCGATGCTATCTCTCATGTCCGACACTATCACCTACACAAAAAACGACTTCACCTACAAAATCAAATACAATAAACAGAACAACAGTGTATCATTTCATGTAACGCACAACACTGAGTTCCTGGAATGGACTAAAACAATCAATGACAATCTTATCGATGGTACATCGGAACAGATAAAAGTATCATTATCCCCAAAAAATCTATTCAAACTTTTCAACGATTATAGTCATAACTGTTTGCCCGAAAGATATGCAATCATAATGCCAGATAGTTTGGATAATGTATCTATCGAGATTCATTCTACGTTAGAGTATCAAGACGAGATAGATATCAAGACCATAACTTTTGAACCTGTAGACATTCCGTTCGAAACAAGATCTGATCTAAAAGTCAAATTGAAACTAGAACAAAGAGATAAGCATTTTGAAACAGAATTAGATTCAAGAGATAAACATACAGATCAAAAACTACAAGACATTAGTGCACAACTCAATCAGCATATGTTCAAACTACAAAATATCAGTACACAGCTCGAACAATTCCAGTCCAAAACTGTGCAGAATCTAGTAACGAGGATCGATCAACTTAACATTCTCATTAAAAATGTGTCTGATGATTCAACGAACAATAGGATCATGTGTGAAAAGATAAACCAACAATTGGAATCAATCTCAAAAGATATTGATGAATGTATTGAACTTGGAACTAACAACTCTTTTGATGCTTTGAACGAGAGATTCAGTAAGCGTATCGATAAGATATCGACAAACATCCGTAACTACTTTCCTAACTTAACAAATGCCCGGAAAAAGTTTAACCAATGTTATGATGTAGTCTCTACAAACGTCAGCAAATGTATCACCAACATCAAAAGAAAACCTATCGATGGTTTTACGGCGGTATGTTACATCATATGTATCGCAGCATTCATTTTTATAGGGGTGATAAGCATTTCAGCTTTATTATCAACTTTATCATCAACTTTATCAGAATTCAAAATTCAACAGCTTGAATTAAAACTAAAAGATATGAGTATGGAAATTGATGATTTAGATAAAACGATCAGTAAGATAAAGAAGGTATTGAGTCGAATTCCGAACAACTGTTACTCGAATCGTACTGAATATACGTATTATGATTCTAATATATCGTATGGATACTCTGATCATATCGGCATAATATTGTCGTACATCATTGTGTACATAATCATGATGGATTACATACCTACACACAATACGTTTTTCCGGATATTTTGGGGATTATTTTGGTTGATGGATGTACTATTTATGGCATATTGTTGTTGGTATTACGGTTTATATGTATCTGCGACAATAATGTGGAACCATTGGGTATCGATGATATATTATCCGATACATTGTATTGGTACTATGATGTCATTACCATGGAAATTTTGGTAAAGTTAACACCTTAACTCCTTAACATCTAATTGTTTATTCTTGAAAATTTGAAAATTGAAATACTTACTGATCTCACGTCAGATTTACATATATACTAACTAAATTTCAGATTAAACATAATGCTTGAAATATCACTGATCGACACTCAAACTAATCTTGATTACAGTATCAGATATGATGAAACAACGAATTCTGTGAATATTCATGTCAAACACAACACCGAGTTCATCGAATGGTCTAAAACTATTACAAATAATCTGACCAACGGGACATCCGAAAACATCAAAGTATCTCTAACCCCAAAAAATGTCTACAATATCCTCAATGATTATGCTAACGGAGTTTTGTCTCCAAAATACAAGGTAGTGATGCCTAATACCTTTAAAGTAGATACATCATTACCCATTGAAATTCATTCTACGATGGAGTATCAGGACGATCAGGATGTCAAAACGATTTCACTCGATCCGATTGATATCCCTATCGAAAAACGTTTTGATCTGAAACTAGCCAAGATACTTCAAGCCGAAAGGAGAACATTATTAGAACAGGTTGAGATGTCTATCAATTTGCGATTAACAGAGATCGAAACACGATTTGAGGCAAAACTAGAACAGAAAGATAGACATATCGAGACATTAAATGCAAAGATTGTTGAACTTGAAAACACATGTAATATTCGTGTTGAAGATCTGACAGAAAGATTTTATAATGTGACATCCGAAGTTCAAGCGATGTTCATTGTAACTCACGGACTGTCTACTGATATGGATAAACTCACAACCAGAATAGATACAGCGTATACCGAATTCGATACGGCGTATACGAAATTCACACCTGTTACCACATTCGATGAATTAAAATCTAATTATGAAGGCCTAGTTAACCATAGTAACATGTCAATCAAGACCGCATTAGATGGTGTACTACATCTAAACAATGCGAATCTTCTACTCTCCGATCGTGTAGAAGAGTTGTCTAAAAAGGTTGATGGATGTGTTGAAAGCGATGCGGTTTATACCAAGAAGGAATCGGATGCAAAGTTTAGCACTTTATCCGACAAACATGAATCAGATATCAGAGACCAAACGGAACGAATCACTGTAATTCATTCTCTGGCCAAAACTGCAAATCAAAGCCTTATACATCAAAATAATGCCGGTAGATTACTTAACGATCAATTGAAAGAGCTGTCAACAAAGATTGAAAAGATTTACACTAAAGAAGAGTCCGATGATCGATTATTGTACGCTGTAAAGTTAGTCTACAATAAGATCGTGACAAATGTCATACGTCCTATCGCAACCAAACATTTGTTCAAAATGTTACAGTGGTTTTGTGCGAACAATCATCCCTCCGACAAAATTGCCTGTCGTAAAGCCGTAGAACAAGACAGATTTGATGTCTTGAAATGGTTACATGAAAGTGGATGTTCTTGGGATGAATCAGCTTGTACATGGGCTGCCAGGAAAAATCGTCTAGATATTCTAAAATATCTACATGAGAATGGTTGTCCTTGGGATGAATCCGCTTGTGCATATGCTTCTATCAATAAACATTCCGAAATTACGAAATATCTTCATGAAAATGCATGTCCTTGTGACAAAATCACAAGTTTAAACTGTAACGACAATGTGCGTCCAATCTTCCCTTTAAACGATTACTTTAAAAAGTTTATGAAAGGTTTAGCAAATGTAGAAAATTCAGAGGTAGATGCAGAAAAGGTCAGCACCAACGGTGACGATAGTGATAGTGATGACTAAAAAATTGAAATTTATAGTAGATACAATGTTCATAAAATCAACTAAACCATTAAAATATCTAAATAATGTTTCACGAAATCAGGTTTACCGATCATAGATTTGATTACAATATTTTCTATTACGAACAAACCAATAGTATTTCTTTTCGAATCACTCACAACACAGAATTCTTAGAATGGACCGTAAGACTTACCGGTAATTTAACAAATAGTACATCGGAAAACATTAAAATAGTGTTGACTCCTAAAATCATCTACAACATATTCCTTGCTTACAGTCAGGAAAACCTTCCGGACAGATACAAGATAGTTCTTCCAACACCTTACATAAACAATACAAATCATCTATCACCGCTACATATAAAAATCATTTCCACGATAGACTATCAGGACGAATGGGATACTAAGATAATTACACTCTAATCGGTCAATGTACCTTTCACAAAAAGATACGATCTGAAATTAGAACAAATGAGGACTGTATTCGACTCGGAATTAGCACAGAGAGATAAACTGATTACTAAACTACTTGCACAGATAGAAGAATGTGCTAAAATAGATGAGGTCTATTCTAGAGAACGATCCGATGCTAAATTTGAAGCAAAAGGTACATCTTACACCAAATTCGAAACCGATTTCTGGTTTGTTAAGAGTACGACACAAAAAAGATATTATACAACATTTTTCGATGACAGGTATCAACTCAAAGATACTGTTCAAAAACTGACACATCACGACGTACTCAAATGGTTACATGAGAATGGAGATGATTTGGATGAGGAAGGGTGTGAACATGCCGTTAGCAATAACAGACTTGATATTCTGAAATATCTTCTTGAAATAGGCTGTCCTTGGAACCACCGCATGTGTACTATTGCTGCCCGAAATAATCACCTTGTCATCCTGAAATATCTCATCGAAGCAGGTTGTCCTTGGAATTGTTGTGAATGTAATTATGCTAGTCATCATAAGGACATCATGGACTATCTTCGTAATACCGATAAACCATGTTCGAAAGAAAACTGTGTTGATTGCACAAATCGTTTAAACGAGTTATTCAAAAAAACTGAAATTCAAATCGTCTAACCACATTATCAATAGATTGAATACAATTTACTTATTATCGTTATGTTAGGTATATCTACACTTACCCCTACCAAACATGACTTCGATTACAAGATTTCATATGATTGGGATAACAACAAACTGTCTTTCGATGTTACTCATAATAAAGAGTTTCTAAAATGGTCCGGATTCGTTTCACGTAATTTGACTGAAAGTACATCAAACGGCATAAAGATAACACTGAGTCCGAAAAGTATCTTCAATATCTTTACCGCTTATTTTACAGGGGATCTAGCCGACAGATACAAAATAGTTCTACCGAAAACTTACAACTACAAAATCGACAATGAACTTGTACCGATCAGAATCGAGATTCATTCAACGATGGAGTATCAAGAAGAATGGGACATCAAGATCATAGAACTTTATCCAGAATATGTACCGGTTGAACAGAGATTGGAATCAAAGATGAAGTTGATTGAAAAAAGATTCGAAACTAAATTAGATCAAAGGGATAAACTGATAGAGTCATTGATCGCAAGAATCGAAAAGTTAGAGGACAAGCACACTATCAAGCTCGATCCAACCACATATATTGGTAGACCTGTTACCACATATTCATGTGAGAATGTATATTGGTAGACCTGTTACCACATATTCATGTGAGAATGATGGTTTTGTATGTTAATTCACTCATATATTTTTTATTTAGATGGTATCTTTATTACCAGAATCTGAAATATCCCTGTTAGACACTCGACTCAACACCATGTTACCTACCCTCGCCATATCATGTCTTATCTTCTCGATATCTTCTTCCGTGAAAGGAGGATAGTAAGGTC
>Ga0302280_1000691_pt1 | contig 29821 bp, 17 predicted proteins | sample III_Fen_E1_1_FD_198771 | JGI IMG/M metagenome (GOLD analysis project Ga0302280, IMG submission 198771) | Peat permafrost microbial communities from Stordalen Mire near Abisko, Sweden - III_Fen_E1_1 | ecosystem: Environmental > Terrestrial > Soil > Wetlands > Permafrost | place: Sweden: Abisko... | reverse complement strand
AAGTCTTGAAGCTTCCAAGATTAAAGAGGGAATTAGGCTGGCTGTGAGCAGCATCAGCATTGATGAGGTTTTGGAGGCCATCGGGGTCAACACCCCAGTAGGTGTCATTAGCCTTATAGATCCTAATAATGGCTATGGAATTATCTTGATCAATGAGGCATGAAAAGGCAGTGGTGGTTGTAGGACTAGCCACACCGACCCCAAATAATTGACCAGCTGAGTGCCAAACAAGGAGAGTAATCAAAAAAGATGATAATATGTTTTTCATATATAAAATATATGTTGATATTACTGGGATAATCGAATTAAGCTCTACTTTGAAAACCCAGTAAGATAAAAATAATTTTGATTTATAGACTGAAGTCGACTTATTATGACATTTTTGCTGCGATGTCCTTAAGCATGGAAGGATTATGCCAGAGGGACCATGAATTTTGGCAATAATATTTTTTAATTTTCTGAGATAGTACTTTTAGATAAGGCAGCAAGCTATTATCAAGTGAATAAATCAAATAAATGCTATTTACACTTGTTTTTTCTGAAAAACAAATTCGAAAAAAGTCAAAGGTTATCAAATTTAAAATTGAAGAACTGCTTCTAAGAACAAAGACAGGTTAGAAGTATAGAAGGAACATCTAAATATTTAAACTCAGTTACTTACGGATAGAGATAATCCTAAAAAAATCAAATTTCAAGTACAGTTTCAATTTCAGTTTCAAATAAGATCAACTCAAAATGTTGTATTAACGACAAAATGATAGGTAAAAATAGTAAGAGTAATCATATAACTGCCAGCATATAACTTTAGAGTAAGATTGTATTTATTATTTGGCAAAAAAATATTTTGTTAATCTTTCTAATCATTATTATATCTCTCACTTTATCATATTATCAAGTAATAGTCTGGAGACGCCGTTCACTCAAATGACGTCAAGGACCGACGATACACAACATGATCATCATTTCATGCTTACTTATCATCAAAATCTTTGAGTGACATAAAATTATCCTTCGCCGCAGTACAATCTATAGAATAAACTCTGCTTTTAAGAAAGATCTAGTTTAGTATTTTTATTTTTGACCCAAATTTATGAAAAAAAAAGAGGGAGCCTGAATGAATTGATTCGCCTCGGAAACCAAGCAAAAGAGCCTGTTGAGCAAGAGAGAGTTAATAATCTTCCCATTGATTAGTAAATGGATACGAGCAATCCCATCTGCGCATTGCATCATAAATCGATAATCCGATTTGATCATTTGAAAATGAATCTGTAACAGCAGATTTTCTCGCTGAGGACTGCCATCATCACAGCCAAAAGGAGTGCGCTCCAGGAGGGCCCGGCCTGCGAACCAGAAGCCAATTGGCTGGAGCAAAGACGGAAGGCGGCAGACTCATCGAAGCATGCGCAGCAGCAAAACAGCAAATTGGCCAGACTGAGAAGCCTGCTCCAAAGACATCGAGAAGCGCCCCTTCAAGAGGAGGCTGGAGAGGAGGAGAGGAGTGAGTATGAAATCGACCTTCTGAAAGCATGCAGCAAGAGCCGCCCTCCTTTCAGCGATGACTTGAAACAAATGATTGCGCAGATGCATGACTGAACCGACTCAAAATTAGAGAATGCCCTGCAGATCTCAAACCAAAGATCAAAATTAATCTTTTTATTATGTTAATATTGTACCCTTGACTTTCTTGGAACTCCTTTATGATCTGCGACATGAAGAGATTCAATTAAGAAGATTAGAGTCACTAGGATATTAACTCCCCTTCGATGATTTCACTAACCATATACTTACTTACTTAACTCCCCTTCAATTTTGCATAAGATTAGCTCGATCTAATAACTGTATTTAATAATCTAATCTAATTTACATAAATTATTGTGACTTGATGTTTGCCAACTAAAATGTCCCCCGTTATTGATTATTTAAGTTATGAATAAATGAGAAGTTGTATAATCTCATTCATTCATTCATTTATATCAAAACTAAATTCATGATTTGCTTGATGATTATCGGATAATTTAGATCATACTTTATTTTACTTTCCAAAGACGATTTATCCATAAAATAGGATACTTTAACTCCGCATGAATAATTTTGTGTAAAGCAATAAAAAATTTATCAACTTCTTCCTTCTTGAGCCAGTTCGGTTGAGATTGGTCACCCGCTGAAAATTTATATTTTTTCAAAATCGCAAGTTAAGCTTGATGCTATAAAAATTCATATGATGAATAAATGGCTAATGAGATCAAACTGGACTAGAGGCGAACCAAATTCGGTCTAGGTAGACGTGCCAATTGTTTCCGCATAAACTTGTTGCAGTTGTGTTTCCTTGAGTCTGTTTGATTGCGGGAGCAGTCCATCCTCCGAAGGGTACGAAGTCGTTGAAATTCTGAGCTGGATTCACTTGACCGTGGATGTCGTAGTCCGCATACCAAAGAGAGGGATAAGCAGCTCCGATAGAATCACAAGTGGTGCCGAAGAAGCTTGCCCAAATGTTTGGTGTTGAGAACACTCCGATTGTATCGAATGAAATAGCTGCTGAAAAGGCATTCAAAACTCCAGTTAAGAAATCACAGTTTTATTGTTGAGTGTAGGTCTCCCATAGACATTCTGGGTTGGCACTAGGCTGAACCTTAACATAAAGAGCTTTGTAAAGTCTTGGAAAGACTGCCTCATCCACAGCGGTCACTTGAGAGGGACCATCGTTGTTGCGGCAGATTTCCACGTAGGATAAAGTCTTGAAGCTTCCAAGATTAAACAGAGAGCCAGGGTGGCTGTGGGCAGCATCAGCATTGATGAGGTTTTGGAGGCCATCGGGGTCAACACCCCAGAAGGTGTCATTAGCCTTATAGATCCTGATGATGGCTATCGAATTCCCTTAATCAATGAGGCATGAAAAGGCAGTGGTGGTAGTGGGACTGGCAATGCCAACTCCAATGGATCCAACAGGATCGGTCGAGGGACCGGCAACTGATTGCCAAACAAGAAGGAGAACTAAAAAGAAGGATAGTATGCTCTTCATCAATAAAATAAATACTGAAGTTACTGGTATAGTTGAATTAACGCAATATTTTTCAAAAAACCAGTAATATGAAAATATATATTTGATGGGGAGAATGAAGCCTACCCAATGCACCACTTTTGTGACGACATTCTTCTTAATAAAGGAATTAGGTATATGCCATCCATGATTTTTTGGGCAACAATATGTTCGATTTTGTAAAATGATAGCTATGGCAAAAACAGCAAGCCATCTTGGAGTGAATAAGACAAATATGAATTATATTAGCTGTTTTTTGCTGCAATGATGTTTTTAAGCAATTCAACTTTTGATCTTCTTTGAAACTAAAAAATTTGTTCTCTAACAACAGCGGCAAGTTATCGGAATCATCAAGCAAGATCCATTTATACTTAATTATTTAACGATAGAGATAATCGAAAAAACAATCTACAATCGAAGCTTTTCGTTTCAAACTAAGATCGACTTTAAATGGTGTATTCAGAGACAGGGATAACATAAAAGTAGTAGCAATAGCAATATAACTGCTGCAGCAAAACATTCAAGCAAAGTTATCTTTACTGTTGGGCAAAAATATTTTATGTAATCCTTCTAAACATTAATTATATATCTCTCGCATTATCACATTATCAATTAATAAATAGGACCCGTGATATGAGATCAATCAATAACTATACGAGCATAACTATCATCCTTTAGGCATTCGACATTAAAACTTTTCCTAATCATAAACTGGCCTTCGCCGCACACTCTTTCAATTGTAGGGACTAAACTCTACATTTAGGGAAGATCTAGTTTTAGTAGTGCTTCCATTATTGATCACAAATCCGTCAAAAGAGAAGCGTTTTGTCGCGGAAACCAAGCAAAAGAGCCTGTTGAGCAAGAGGAGAGAGTTAATAATCTCCCCATTGATTAATAAATGGATACGAGCAATCCCATCTGCATCTGCGCATTGCATCATAAATCAATAATCCGATTTGATCATTTGAAAATGAATCTGTAACAGCAGATTTTCTCGCTGAAGACTGCCATCATCACAGCCAAAAGGAGTGCGCTCCAGGAGTGCCCACCCTGCGAACCAGAAGCCAATTGGCTGGAGCAAAGACGGAAGGCGGCAGACTCATCGAAGCATGCGCAGCAGCAAAACAGCAAATTGGCCAAACTGAGAAGCCTGCTCCAAAGACATCGAGAAGCGCCCCTTCAAGAGGAGGCTGGAGAGGAGAGTAGTGAGTATGAAATCGACCTTCTGAAAGCATGCAGCAAGAGCCGCCCTCCTTTCAGCGATGACTTGAAACAAATGATTGCGCAGATGCATGACTGAACATATTCAAAATCAGAGCCATGACCGGCAAATATAAACTAAGATTAAAATTAAACTTTATTCTGCCATGAGCAAGTATTTTAAAATGAATAGATAGCATCATCTCGGATTAGATTGAAATTATTATAATGGATCATCCAACTAATTTTTCGAATGATGAGATTGCAAATATTTACGAGAATATCCTTAACGGCCAGAAATATTCATTAGTCCAACTGCAGAATGTGAACATTTATGATGCTGCCACGCCAGTCATCAAAAGATAACATTAAAATATTGTCAAAAACATAAAGATCGAGAAGAAATGGGATTTGTCAAATCAAAGTCAATAATCACCAGTAAAGGACGAAACCAATTTGCAGGAAACTGTATCCGCTATCAATTTAGCCAACAAGAAAGAACATTATTTTTTAAATGCACTTAAAGCTGGAGTAAAATTGAGTGACCCCGCAAAGAATCAAACCAATCATTACGTTGGAAAAAGTCGTTGGGTGAACTCCGAGCTGTAGGACTATAATATTCCATAAAAAAGAGTAAAATCACATCTCAGATAAAATAAGCGATAATTGAAAGGGATAAAGAAAGATATATCTCAGCAATTGAAGATCAATCAAGATTCAGATGAGACCCCGAAGATTGAAAATAAAATGAGTATTATGCTGCCTAAAGTGACTATCAATCGGTCTAAGGAAACGGTTGATCTGCCAAAAGTAAAAAGTTCACAGATTTAACCTCTAATAAAAGGAAATGATGTGTTCTAATCGCTATCACCGCCTAGACAACAGTCAAAAAAGCCTAGAAAAAAATTCAGAGAGATCGTGGGGCTAACAAAAAAGATGAGGAATGATTTTGAACTGAAGAATGAGGAAGAAAGACGATTGCAAACTGAAATTATGGATTACCATAGTTCCACGAAGTCCTTTCTATCGGCCATCTTTGAGAAATATGGGCTCAATATGAATAATAAAGCGAAATATACGAAGAAGAGAAAGACAATATCATTGGAGATTTAAGAATCATCCTCGCAGATGTTGGAAAACTCACTATAGATGCCCAACTCTAATATAAGTATTCTTTCAAATTAAATATCAAAATGCCAAGAGTTAAATGCTGATCTATCTCAGCTAACCTTGCAATTCAGAAATACATCTCTAAAATTAAAGTAGATATGCGAGCAACTCGACAGTTCCTCATATATTTTCTATCTCTCGAACCATAAGGGTAACATTTAATAATAAGAAAAATAAGAATAAGACTAAGAAGAAGAAAGGGATATAATCACACAAGATGTCCCAGGCTAAAAATAAAAGTATACCGATATAATGATTCGTGTAAAATAAAAGAAATGGAGTTTAATGCAGCGTACCGAGTATGAATCTCACAGAAAGGATATGTTCTCAGACAGTAGAAAGACACCATGCTTTGATGATCATGGTTTTGCAAATGGTTAGAGAAATAACCCTGTAAATCAATAAAACAAAATGGTAGTTAATGAGAGATTAAAAAACCTTCTATTCAGTTGATAATTTTTACTTTGCAAATTGATAAAGTTTAGAATAATATTATTTTCTATTTCTATTTGAGAAAGAATGCAACAAATTTGCGATGGCTACAACCCCAGAGTTAGAATGGGTACTCAATAGCTTATTCAGGAAATTGGTACGAGTAATCGTATTCTGTTCCACAAATATCGAGAACTAATCCTCAGAAACAGTCAAGAGAAGCAGAGATAGATATCAGTTACATTGATGCCCATTTCAAACTAAGACCACTAAACAGAATGGCCAGACTACCGCCTTGGAATACAACTGGTCTAGTCGAGGCACCACAATACAAGAATCTTTAAACAAAAACAATGACTAAATAAAATTTTGAGATCAAAACATAATAGAATTTCTTTAAGCAGTGGAAACCAAATCTTTACAACAAAGCTAATGGCAGTAATACAAACAACGAAAGTTATATCAAGATAAACCAATTCAAGAAGGACTACAAAATGTTTGACTATCAGAACGTGAATGAGCTTTTGAATGAGAGAACAACCAATATTGCCAGTTTCAAGAGTCAAATTACCCCTAATCGACATGAAAACCAAAAAACGTAACTATCTTGAGATTTAGATTGATGAAGACAATATATCAAAGAGACATCTCTGATAAAGGAAAAAAAATCGGAGAAAATTAGATGATGTCGACCCTGGACAGCAACTGCGAAAGAAAAAAATAGAATGAACTGCAAAAGCCAGCCTTTAGACGAATCAGATCAGAGATAACTCTTTCGAACACTCCGCTTATCCATACTTATAAATGATTTTGCTACGTATTTGATAATTAATCAATCATGATATTTTAATGCCGCTCGTTGGTAATTTCATTTTATTGTTCATATACTCATAATAATAACACCAAAAATGTTTTCTGATTTTGAAAATATGATCAAGGAGAAGATTAACGCATTGAAGGAAACGTCGTCAGCTGTAATTCGGGAATAATCAAGGACATCACGCGAGTACCTCAGAAGTACGTCATCAAGGGAAAACAGATACAATAACTCAAACTGCTATCGGAAGGATCGTTTGGATTTATTTGGCTGGCTGAGGATATCACTACCAAACAGAAATACGCGTTGAAGAGGATTGTATGTGTGACTAATGAACGCTATCTACTCGCTAAAAACTAGCTTGAATTGATGGTAGTTGTCGTATCATATAGACTAGATTTCCAAAGGCGAAGAATCTTGTGACCTGCTACGGAGGCGAAATAATAATGCTTAGGAATGGTAACACCTAAAATAAAGTTATGATTATATTGATGGAGTACTGCCCCAATGGAACTTTGTTCGATTTGCTAACATCTCGAGAAAATAAAGGATTCGCCGAAAAGGAATTGCTTCAAATTGCGTACTCCATTTTGGATGGACTGAAGAATATACATCAAATTGGATTCTACCACCAGGATGTCAAGATATAAAATGTTCTGATCGGCGAAGATAACTCGTACAAATTGTGTGATTTTGGCTCATGCTCGAATCGCGTCATCAATTTCGCTCAAATTCATAAATCAGAATATAATAATATCAAGGAAGAAATATAAGCGGTAACGACTCCCATGTATCGGCCACCAGAAATTGTTGATCCCTACCTCCAATATGAGGTTTCACATAAAGTAGATGTGTGGATGCTGGGATGTGTACTATATACACTTTCATATTTTACCCATCCCTTTGTAGATTCTAACGCCATTGGGATTGCAGGGGGAGTCTATAGATTTCCAAAGTACCCTGAGGAGACTCCTTACAAGATATCAGATAAGATCAAAGATTTGATTAGAAATCTATTGACTCCAAATCCTGAATTTAGGCCAAATGTGCAGCAATTAATGCAAATAATAAATAATTGGCATACCACAAATGAAATTCCATTAAATGTAAATCTTGGTTGATTTAGAAGTAAGCAAAAAAGCGAAAAGAAGAATAAAGTATAAAGGAAAAAGAGTTGTAAAGGCTAAATCGAAAGGTGGTGGATTTTGACGGAGACATTCCAGAAGACAAACTGTTTGAATTGCAAAAAAGATTAAAAAATAAAGATAATGATTCAGAAACGAAGGGTGCATCCTTTATCACTTCCAAAGATGTTAAATTGATCAAAGAAGGAAAACCACAGTATCCATTGAAAGCACAATATTCCTCATCAAATAACAAGCTATCACTCTCGCCACCTCCACCTCCACCACTTCAACCCCAACCACAACAAAAACAAAAACAAAAATAAAGCAATTTGGACATGAATTCATTTTGGAATCCTGCAGCAGTTCAAAAAGCCGATAACTCCAGTAACCAACAACCACAAGATAAATTCGATGCCTTTTCCAATTTCTTCGCAAATAATCCAACGGCTCCATCGACTAAAAAATAATCAAACAACAATACATCTGACATGTATGATTATTTTTTTACAAGTGAATCAAGCAAGCCCGAACCTCCAAAGATACAATCGTCCAAGGCAAATGAGGTCAATCTGCTCGATCTTTGATCTTTTAAATTATCTTTACTATATCCGCTTCTATCAAAAAGTTTAATTCTCTATTGTTGTAACATTTATTGAGTGAGTAATAGTATTAATGATCAACCAAAGAGTATTGATAATCAATGGACAACCTCAAGTGGTGGCTCGGCATGCAATTTATACAAGCCGACCAAGTCGTATGAGCAATATCTATGTACAACCTGGCAGAAATTATGCCTCCAAAACACAATAAATAAAATGCATCGAAGGAATTCCAGTCGTAGATTAATATTAACCTGAAAAGGGAGATCCTGTCGTTGTATAAGAGGCCATTTTTAAGGGATAGATTATTAAGCCAGGTAATCAATAGAAATAAGTTATTAATGAGGAGTAAGCTATCGTCATGTCGGAGGGATACGCCTCGGAAGATGGGGAGGTATGGAAATTTTTGCCTAAAATTATTATGACTGTTTTTAAATTAGGCAAAATTGCAATTCAGACTGTAACCAAAGTAAAAGCGAAGTTCGATCATAGCCTCCAAAACCATAAGATAATGAAAATTACCAGTGCAAATACAGATTATTATTTGGGATTTAGGAATGATGTGTTTGATTAATGGTTTTTGAAGTTTGTATGGGCAAAATTACTCATATAAAAGCGAGAATGCTAAGAGTTCGACCATCAATAAAAAGAAATTAAGGATAAAATATACAAAAAGTCGTAGTTTTTAGGAGAGTGGTAATTGAGAACAGTTTCAATAGATTCATAGCACGGCCTACAGTCCTTCAAGGAGAATAGTCGTTCAGCTTCATTATAAATTGATTCCACAAAGTAGATTTGGACTAGATTTGAATAAATAAAAGGAGGATATTACTTAGTAATAAAATTATGGTACGGAATCATGAAGCTTGAATTTGCTGTGCCTACAAACAATTGTTTGAGATGGCTGCACCACTTCTTGTCTTTGCTCTAACCTGCCTGAATGATAAATATTATTTTTTGAAAAGTTAATCCTATATTATAAGATAAAACATCATAAAATGGCAGCAATTGTTATGAGTTATTAGATTAGTATGTTTTATTATAGTTTGGATAGTATTCATTTCTAAAATTTGCCTTAATTTCATCGTCACACCTAAATTCATAACCGTATGTGTCTTTGATTTTATCGTTTTGTTTCTTAAAGATGGATAAACATTCGAATACACTTAGGAATCTGAAGGGGAAAGTGATGGTCTTGGAATCAAGATTGGAGGGATTAATACAATTCATATTCAGTCTCAATCCAAATGCATATCTCAAGAGTATGTTGTTGATTGAGTTAAGGGCTAAGTAAGTGCCAGCTTGACTAGTTACGCACCATATGCATCAATATTCTGACCCATCACCGAACTCAATGTTTTCCCATATGTTTGCAAGATGTTTAGAAATATAGTGGATAATAAACCAATTTGATAAAAAACAGTTGCAAAATTGCCGCAATTTGTTGAGCTCAATTTACAAGCCATACTTCATTTCATATTCCTTAGATTTATACAATATGTCGCTATATTGAACTCGTTTAAGACGTTTCGGAATTGGGATATAATTTATTCTGCTGGACCCAGTAATCATATATATATTTATTTATGAAAAGCATACTATCATTTTTTTTGGCTCTCCTCCTTGTTTGGCACTCAGCTGGTCAATTATTTGGGGTAGGTGTGGCTAGTCCTACAACCACCACTGCCTTTTCATGCCTCATTGATCAAGATAATTCCATAGCCATTATTAGGATCTATAAGGCTAATGACACCTACTGGGGTGTTGACCCCGATGGCTTCCAAAACCTCATCAATGCTGATGCTGCTCACAGCCAGCCTAATTCCCTCTTTAATCTTGGAAGCTTCAAGACTTATACTTATATGGAAGTTTACCGCAATACTGACCCCACCTCTCAAGTGACCAATATGAACAATAACATCTTCTCAGAACTTTACAAAGCCATCTATGTTAAGGTTCAGCCTAGTGCTAATCCAGAATGTTTATGGGAGATCTACACTCAACAATAAAACTGTGACTTCTTGACTACACTCTTGAGTGCTATCCACGCACACAATCCATTCCACAATACAATTGGAGTATTCTCAACAGCAAACATTTGGGCAAGCTTCTTCGGGCACACTTGCGATACTATCGGAAATTCCTATTCTCTTTGGTATGCGGACTACGACATCCACGGGCAAGTGAATCCAGTTGAGAATTTTAACGACTTCGTACCCTTCGGAGGATGGAGTGCTCCCGCAATAAAACAGACTTATGGAAACACAACTGCTACAAGGTTGTGCGGAAACAATTGGCATGTCTACCTAGACCGAATTTGGCTGCCCAATTATGTTTGATCTCTTTTTACCATCTCTATCCAATAATCCAAATTTATTATTTATTTAAATTTTTTGATAGAGAAACTTTAACTTGCCTAACTTCTACGCTCATTTCTGCCAAAATATTTAATAAGTCATCTAAAAGAATCAAAAAATCCATAATTTATTTCCATTGATAAAGGTAAATATTCGATTTTAGTCCAAATAAAGTTAAGGTAACATCCATTTCTGAGTTCTCTGTCTTGGCTTAAAGCTACTAATGTGAATAATTCATTATTAAAGATAAGTCCTCTTAAACCGAAAATTAAGTCGATAGAGGGCGTGGCGATGAGCAGCTCAGTTTATTCTATGTTCCAATATCTAATAAGATGAAAAATTTATGATGGGCTGCAAATTATTCAGATGCTGATCAAGAGGAACGATATAAAAAGAGCAGTCATGCATCATCCATCATCGCCGCTGTAAACTTAGCAACAACAACATAACTATTGTCACTTAAAATAGGGTCCCCACCAAAGACAGTGGTGAAGAGTAATTTTGTATTCGTGGGAAAGGCTTCATCCTAAATGAGGCTAAGATGATAGTTGTCTCACATATCGTCAACATTTGAAAATCATAAATTGACTGACTACTGCCTTTGATGATGCCTATAATGATGTATAATGATCAGAATTTTTCATAATCACTCTTCTTGACTGATAATGAATTTTTTTCTTTTACCCTTTTATTTATATTAAGCCACGATTTATATTCGATCATCTTCAGCATTGCCAAATTTTATTATTAAATTTTATCAAGATTATTTTGATTTTCATCCTTTTACGATCGAGTTGCGCTATTTTAGGTGCTCCTTTGCGATGCTGACGGAAACATGCATTTTTATTTTATTGTTAAGTAATCAACCGTTAAATTTTATTTTAAAACTAAGATAAAGTTCAACACTTTCAAACCATTTTTTGACAAGGATCCATGTTTTTGCCTTAAGCATTACTATGATTTTAACTAAAATTATTGATTTTGTAAAAAAACTCTATTATCTATGTATCCATATCTTCATTCATTAGGATACAGTAGTCCAAGTACTGCAATTAGTGCTCCTCAACCTCCATTCAAACCATAATTAATTCCCATAATTTTTTTCATAAAAAAAATTGCTTTATATCTATTTTAAAACGATAGATATAAATAATTAAGATATATTTTATTAATGAAAAACCTTTTATCCTTGTTTTTGGTTCTCTTCATTGTTTGGAACTCATCTGCTCAAATGCTTGGAGTTGCTGTGGCTAGTCCTACAACTACAACTGCCTTTTCCTGCCTTCTCAATTAAGGCATCTCGCTTTTAATTATTAGGGTCTATAAGGCAAATGACACAATCTGGGGAATTGACAAAGATAGCTGGCAAAACCTTGACAATGCTAATGCTGTTTCAAGCCTACCTAGCAACATCCATTTGAAAGGCCGTTTTAAAATTTACGCTTACATGTAACTCTGCCGCAACAGTGATGCCGCCTCTCAAGTGTCTGATATGATAGATAACACTTCTCCAAGAACTTATAAAGCCATCTATCTTAAGATTCAACCCAGCGCCAACCCAGAATGCCAATGGGAGGGAAAAAATTACACTCCAGAACAAAACTGCGCTTTCTTAACTTCAGCCCTAAGTGCCCTCACTTCAAATCATCTAATTCAAACATATAGCACTATTGTTGGAGTGTTCTCAACAGCAAACATTTGGGGAAGATTCTTCGGCACCGCTTGCGATTCTATCGGAGGAGGTTCATCTAACATTGCTCTTTGGTATGCCAACTATCACACCGACGGCCAAGTGGATTCTAATCAGAGTTTCTTTGACTTTGTACCTTTCGGAGGATGGTCTTATCCCAATTTGAAACAAACTCAAGGAAACACAACTGCTACAAATTTATGTAACTCTGGTTGGCACGTTTACCTGGACCATGTTTGGGCGCAATATTACAACTGATCTATATTCAGCAATTCAAATTTATTATGTATTTCAATTGTTTTGGGTAAAATCCAAAGCGAAACAGCTCAAGAAGAAAAATATGGGAAAGTTTTAAAAACTTATCCTAAAATAATCACAAAATAAATAAACGATTTTTTAAATCATTTTATGGGAAGTAAGATAATTGATGCTGAGAAAAACCCGGTTCACTCCAATCAAAAAATACACAAAGGACCTGAATAAAAATGACTCAGGTGTCTTTTAGTCTTTAGTCAATAATTATATATATCTGTAAATTATTCTATAATATGTTGATAATCTACAATAATAATAAAATTGATATCTGAATCATAAATAGTCAATCAATTATACTGCATCTTTGAGCAAATCATCGTCAAAATCTTGATTTATATGAAGTAGCAAATGAAGTATTACCTATGGCCATAGGAAAACAGTCCTTGTGACTGATGTTAGCTTTGAATATCCTTATTTTGTTTATCTGTGCAAGCAGATCTCATAAAGCATGTTAGGATCATAGCTCACGCCAAAATACTTATATCCCTTTAAAGATTCTCTGATTTAAACATTCACCACTTTTTCTGTTTAGTTGTGGATATAAAAGATGTGAGATTTCTTGGCTGTTTGTTTGAGCTAGAAGTAGCAAATCTCACCCATATTATTACAAGAAACTAATTGATATTTCGAATATTTTAAATTACTTTTAAATTTTGCTTGACGAGTAATCATATTTTAAACCATCACCATGCTCACATCAAGCTTTAAATTCTAAAATACTCCTTGGCATATTTCTGACACTATGCAAAATACTCCTTTTTTTGACTACCAAATATTTCTGACAATCAAAGTTCCTTCAATATTTCTTTACGTGATAATCTGATGATGTCTATTTTCTGTTGATTATCGGGGATCATAAGTCTATATATCTATACTATTTGATGAGCAATGAGACCAAATAATCAACGAATGATTATTTCCTTTGAATATTTGAATCAAAGGATTAATTAACTTTGATTAATAGCTGGCTATGGGTTTGGAGTCTTCTGTCAAAGGAAGGCGGTAATATGTCAACTTTAAAATCAGTTCAAATTTGGTCTTATTTTATACTACACAGATAAGGCTAGTTTCAGCAAAAAAATACAGTCTAATAATTTCTGGCTTTTTAAAGAAATTATGATTTAGATAACTGACCTCATGAGTTTGTAAATTTACAGTTAACAGTCTATTTTATCGATGTAGAGTGACTATCACCTAATCCTCTGATGACATCAGCATAAGCGGATCTTTGTCTTTTGAAGGTTAAACAAATATTTTTTCAAAGAGGATGTTTCCATGAATATCTGCGTGCGTTAGCATGGCATATTTGTTATTGTCATCCGATCTTCTCCAATATACAAATGTTGAATTTCTGGCAATTGTCCATCCCTTTGCCAGTAATAATCTATGTAATTTCATATTTGAATGGCTTCTACCGAAATCATTTTGTTATTTCTTTGTTATGATCATCAATATTCACATTTTAATTATTTGTTTTTGTTTGTGTATAACTTTATACTTATAGAAATGTGAATGATTAACTATCTAATACTGCATTTTGTCTATCTTTCGCCAACAAATGATAGATTAAGATTGAGTATTTCAACATAATCTGACGATCAGATTATCAACAAAGTCATTAAAGATAATCCATTAAATACTTATATCAGATCCTCTTCAATATCAACATTAGCTTGCAAATATGCTTTCTATAATTTTTAAATATTCAAATATTTCTTTTTATGTCTAAAGTCAGCAAGTTCAAGGCAGTATTTTTGGGAGATCAAAATGTGGGAAAGACATCAATGATCTCTCGATTTATTCACGATACATTCGAGTCAACGTCAAACGTATTCAGCATCTTATCCAGCCGACTGTTGGCATAGATTTTGTAACCAAAACTATGCAGGTGGAAGGACAAACAATTAGAATGCAACTGTGGGATACCGCAGGGCAAGAGCGATTTAGAGCATTAATCCCAACTTATGTGCGTGATGCTGACGTTTGCATCATTGTAATTGATGTCAGCCTAAGAACATCTTTTGATGGAATCGATAAATGGCTTGATTTTATCAGATAATCCCGCGGTCCTGATGCGTTCATATTCATGGTCGGCAATAAATCAGATATAGCTTAGCGATAAGTCTCAAAAAAAGAATTGGAAGATTTTTCCGATAAGAATAGGTATCTCTATTTAGAAGTTTCAGCCAAAACAGGTACTAATATCCAATCTCTCTTTCGAAAGATATGTGAAAAGCTGATAGAGAAAAAAATGGGCGTTAAAAAATAAGGAGAGTCGACTATTATGGCATCTGAAAAAAGTAATCAAACAAAGAACCCAATGATTATGAACAATATTTCGCTAACAAAATAGGATACCAAAAAAGGAAAGGGTCAAAATCAATGTCAATGCTGATAATTAGATGGCTGTTTATTTTGACATATAACACCTTATCAGATAATTGGAAAAGATATCAGAGGAATTATTATTGAGATTGATTTAGGATAATAAATTAAGAAATGGTGGGATAATGACTGGTTAAATCATTTGTTGGGGTATGAGGCAACGTTGCAGATACCGCAGGTGTTTCCCTTAGCAAGTCTGATGAAACCGGACTCTCCCCAAGTGGCTCCCCAGGAGTTCTTGACTTTCCAGATATCTCCAGCAACACCGACGAGGAGGACACCGTGGTTGAGGGAGGTCTTGCAGTTGTTGAAAACTCCAGATTTGTAGGATGACCAGTTGGTGGCATCAACAGCAACTGAGATGGGTCTTCCGCTCAAAGCAGAGGTCAAATCATTACAGTTCTTGATGTCAGTGAAGCCTGAAATCTTGAAGGGACCGGTGGTCTTGGAGCAGGTTTGCTTGACAGCTTTGTAGGGATACTCACTTTCGTGAACAATTCCGTTGGCCTTGACGAATTTGAAGGCATTATCCATAAGTCCACCGTTGCAAGCTTGGTTTCCGAAAGAGCCTGAGCAGTCAACGAGTTGTTGCTCGGAGAAGCTCTCAAGAGTTCCGTAAGCAAGTTTGCTAAGTCCTTCAAGACCTCCAGTGGCGGAGAAAGCCCAGCATGATCCACAGCTTCCTTGGTTTTTAATGGGGGTGACGGTACCTTGAGTGGTCCAGTCAATGTCTCCAATGCTGACGGTGATTTCCTCATCAATGATTTCGTTGGATTCAGCAACAATGGTTCCGAGATAGGTCTGAGCAAATTCTTCAGTGGTCAAAGCTGAGAACTGGTTAAGTCCCATTTCGTAAGATTTGGACTCCTTGGCGTTGTGGGTATTGATCTTGGCAAGGTTCTCAAGGAAGATTCTCTCTCTGTAGGTATTCTCAAACTCTGAGGAGAACTTAACTCCAAACTTCTGTTGCCAGGACTCAAACTCTGAGACAGTTGAGGTTGACTGGTATCCCAAAAGGATGGTGGCAGCACCGATAAGGGCAAGGAGAACTGCAATTTGTTGGCTGTTCATGAATGATTATAAAGAGTTACGTTATTGATCTGCTAATATATCTCATGGTAGGATTTATGATCAGATTCTTCAAAACTATATAACATATTCATTTATAAGGAAAAATAAGTTTTCAACAATCAAACTGCTATTGAAATTGGTTTTCCCCTTGCTCTTCGAGGGATTTGCACTTATTTATTTGATTATTTTGATTAGCTCCTGAGAAACTACTGCAATTATGTTTAAGATGAAATACAAATCTAACTAATAGCTGATGCATCAATTTTCAACGACAAAGATTGGAAAAGATTGTTTATTAAGTTTTGCTTCTACCTTGCTCTTGATTCATATAAAAAAATTATGAGGTAGCCCTGCAAAGATTATTAAAAGGATAAAATGGGCTTTATATCTTCTATATTTTTAAGTAATTAAAAAATAAAAAGTTTAATTGAGAGAATTCAAAGGGGTGCTACTATTTAAAAAGAGTATAAAATATTTAGATTCATAAATTACTTAAAATCTATCATTAATTTTAAATAGAAGGTTACTAAAATAAGGAAAAACGATTAGCAATTGGAGTTGAAAAGAAAACCTAATTTATTTTAAATAGATTTGATATTTTACTTGGTTATTTTGGTTGTCTTCTATGATGTTTATATTAAGATACTAATATGAAAATAGAGGCATCGTGAAAGGAGCAAAGGATCAATTATCGTAGTAAGTGCTAACACAAACGTCATTATGCCTTTCATTAATTAGACACTACCTCTAATTATTAAAATTTACAATTTACAACTCTTCGCGAATTCTTTGAAAATTTATTTTTGGATTTAGTTCATCAAGGTACAAGATTATTATAGATCTAAAATACCTCAAAGATTATGTATAGCCTGAAGTTTTCTTATTTTTTATTTATAGCTTTTTGAAGAGATCTAACTATCTTGAAAAGCTAAAGATGTATCTGGCTTTCAATTTTTAATTATCTAATATCTTTGACTATCCGATGTTGAACTGTGGAATCATGAAAATCGATCGTTAAAAATAAATTAAGGATTATTCTTCAGAAAATAGAACAACAATATTAAAACTGCTATGAGTCAACTTTATCAGTGTATGCTCAACCTAAATATTTAATTTTTTGATTTTTTGCTTTCCGTTTTCATATGATTATTGTTCAAGATCATAAGAATTTAAAAAAAGGGGGATATCAGCATCGAGAAAGCTTTTAAAATGAACAAGCTGAATTTGTCTCTTAACTTGAGTTAAGTCAGCAATGCAATTGATAATTTATGAAATCTTTAGATTCATAGAAGCAAAGGAAAGACTGCACTATTAAAAAACATCTAATGTTTATGTTTGAATTACTTTGTATTTAAATAAAAATATTTAGATGAAATTTTTAATGACATCCAAGTGGTGAATCCTCGATTTTTGTTTCAAATAAAAGTAAAATTAATATTTATCAAAGTAAAATTTTAAAACAATTTATTTTATGTCCAATTCAGAGATTGCCATGCATATCATTTGTATTGGAGAAAACTACAGTTATTTATACTGGATCTATTTCTAGTTTTTTAATAATTATTAATTATCTGTCAAAGTTGTAATGAGCGAGTACGCATAATTTTTTTCTAACCCCTAGGAAGAGTCTCATTTTTTTGAAGAACATAATCCTTTTCTGTTCGATCAGGAAATAAAGCAATCACCAGTTTTCCCTCATTAATAGCAAAAAAAGCTAATTATTGAGACCAATTATATCTAACTTGACAGGTCAGATATTGTTTAGAAACAGCGGGCAAATAATTCAATCAATATTAGTCCCTAGCTTAGATAGAAGTATGTAAAGACATTTAAAGGGGATACAACTGAAACTATGGAACTGCATCATAACTTTAAAACTATTTTAACTAATTGGTTAAAAGATCTTATCATACTAAAAATGCTTAACAAAGGGTAAATTGAGCGATGCGTGATATTTGCCAAAAGTGTGCCATCTTTTTAAAGTGTTTTTATTTTATTTACATCTCCTCAGTAAAATTTAGTTCTTAAGACATAAGTTCTAAAATATTGTGGTTCTAAGAATGCAATTCAAAAAATATTGGAAAGTAAAGTTCGAATGGAGCAAAAGATAGTAATGCTGAAGTATATTGAAAGATTGAGAATAAGCATCTAAAGACCAGCAAAAAATAGAAAATGGAAAAACAAAATGATTAATATAATATGATTTTTAAATAAATTTCAGTGCACACCATAAATATATTGAGTAACGAATGAATGGTGAACTTGTAATAAATTTTGAGCTTGATCAATAGTCGACTGCAGTAAATCTTCAAATTATTTTAATGATTAATTTAATGGATATGATTAGTTCCATAAATTTTATTCTTTATTCTAATAATGGTTATTTCTCTCAGAATAAATATAAAACATTCTTTTCTGGAAATTATATTCATGGTATTTATCATATCTAATAATCCAAAATAGAAAGCATGTTTTAGAAGTTCGATAGATGAAATAATGAAAGATAGAAGCTCATTAATTAAATATCTATCATCGATAATTTAACAATTAGTGATGTTAAGATTTTTTATATCTTTTAAGACTCCATATAGTAAAATAATCTTTTTATAAACTATCGTTGACTCATTAATGTAATATTTATTATTAACCGCATATGCAGTCGCCCGCTTCAAATAATCCTTTAGAGGAACTACGAGCTTTTCTCAACAATGATAATATCGCAAAAATTGCACAATCTATTAGTCCCAGGTTGGCTCAGTTTTATGAAGTCATATCGGAACATCTCCTCAAACATCTTTTAAAAAATTCAATGGACAGCACATATTAACCTTTTATCAGGGATGCTTTAAAGAAGTTTACTTATGACAAAATAAATTCTGAAAGCCCAATGTGCTCTCAAATTATTACCACCAAATGTAATAGTTCCCTCCAATTTAGATTACCTTTGCTTTGACTGTAATTTGCAATCTGGCTCTAATACTTCTTGCCTTTGTCATTCATGCTTCCAAAAAGGAAATCATAAAAATCATAATTTTCGTGTAATTAAATCAACCTTCGCAGTTTGTGATTGCGGCAATCCTGAAGCAATGAAAGTCAAATCTTTTTGCATAGATCATAATCAATAAAATCCTCCTATTTTGCATTAATAATGCAAAAGATTAAATGGAGAAGATAATTAAAAAATAATCTCGGAGATGCGATTTGTATTTTATATTTTCATACGAATAAGTCAGACACCGTTAAATTTTGTTGATAGCCAAAAGAAAAAGGAAAGTTTCGGACTTTGTCTTTTAAATTTCATGAATCCATTCATAGATCAGAGTTATTTAAATCAATGCGCAGTGAGTTCTTTGCTGACTTCTTGCTATTCTGAAGATTATCCTCCAATTAGCATGGAATAAAGAGAAAATATCTATAATGTAACTATTTTGCGCCTTGTCTTCAAGAAACTATCAAATTTAGAGGCTTTTGGTCTTGGCATGAGTACTTTATTGCTGAGACTATATTCAGTCTAAAAATTAAAGGAGCAAATCTTAGTGTAATATTTTGACGCTATTTTCTCACAACCTAATTTTTTAAATCAAAAATTATCCAATATTTCCTTCCAATATTTAGCGGCTGGCAATTGTATATTAGTCTAAAATCTTCTACGAAAGAAACAGTTGAAACCTTTCATAATTAATGGCAATTTTTCAAGTTTTGCCTAAAAAGCTAGATGCTTTTAAAGATTATATATACGATATACTTCGCTGTTAAGTTCAACAAACTCTAGTGCAATTATATCACTTCTTCTTGAAGACATAAACATTTGTGAGCTTTCAAATTACTGTTCAATTCAAGAGTAAAAGAAGCATAAAGACATAGTAGACATTTTGGAAAGTATTTACTTTGAATTATTGATTAAAATTATAAAAACACTGCAAAGATCTATTGAAGGCTAAAATATTATGAAAAAGATCATCAGATAGACTTATGCTTTCATTAAAACTAATAAGAGAACTTGGAGCTTTTCTGTTGAGAGGACTTTTGCTTTTGCTGTCTGTGCTTATTTTAAAGGAAATATTGATTAATTATTATAAATTTCGGATGATAGGCTGCTATAACTGTTGGGGGAATAAAATTAATATGAATTTTACTAAATAATAGATGAGCTATTAAAAAAGCTATTCAGCCTCACAAAATTGTAGAAATACAATGAATATAAAAAACAAATATCAAATCATCCAGATAGTAAGATGTTAATAAGTGTTGATCACATTTTCGCAAAGATCTTTCTTAATATTCTAATGAGGGAAAAAAGAAGAGACTAAAGTTAAGGATTTAAAAATTTCTTATCCTATTTGGTTATTAAAGAAAGATCAATGGATACACTCTTTGATCTGTATTTATAAGATGAAAATTCAAAAACTAGAATGGAAGAAATGATAGGCATTAATTTCCTTGAGACCTGCCTGACGATAAACAACTTTGTTTATCTTTCCGAAACAACCCTAAACGAATTAATTGCTAAAGATTACCTCGGATATGCAGACTAGAAGGACGTTTTCTAATTTCTTAAATTTATTACTTATGCGTACGAAACAAACAATAAAAAATAGATTAAAAAGAATGCAGAGTCGTACATAAAAGATCCACTGGTAGTAGAAAATTATATAAAAAAATATTTACAAGAAACGAGAAAATAGATGGAAAAGAAATGCCCAAAGAATATATTCAATCTTTCTTATTCCTCTGATTACTTGCGCCTTAAAACAACCAAATAAATCCATAACTTATATATGCTCAAAGCTAGAAGTAAAAAACGATCAGAATGTTCTACTTATATTTTCAGTGAAAAAGTTATCGAACAAATTGTAAGTATCTTTAGGAGCTATTTTAAAAGATACGCACATTATTTCAAGGAAAATTAGTCTGCCACGTCAAATGCGATCCTGATCAATGCTGTTTAATCGGTTGTTAACTTGCATATTTAAACAAAAAGTTAATCCATTAAATAATTTATTGATGAAGCACTAAAAAAGAACTTGTACAATAGCATTTAAAGCTCAGATTGCAAGCAAGTTATTGAAATGTATCTTAAAGCTGAATAGCTGTTAGCCAAATAATAAATGTAAGGCAAAAATAGTTTATAAAATGCAATGAAAATGTTTAAAAAATAAGAAGGGAGAAAGAAAATATAATAAAAAAAAAGACAAATTAAGGAAAAACAATCCCAATTTTTAGATTAAATCCCTCATGAAGATCTTGAATAGAATAATCCATCATTTGTCAGTTGTAAACAGTGCATCATATGCAAAAAATCATCGGAATAAAATAGACTTAATTATTTGTGCAGACTGAGATATAGTAATTGTTTAACTAAAGCTATGCTTGGAATCAATGATCCTGTGTTATTGATTACAACATGCGGACATATGATTCATGAAAACTGTTTAAGGTCGTTAAATAATGTTAATGTATAGAATTTATCAATAAAGTGCTTTCTATGTAAAAGTGAAGCAAATATACTATTTCCAGATGCTAAGACGAATTAATTTCATACGGAGATGTAGATTCATCATTTATTAAATCATAATTCATGGAAACGCGAAATTATTAGCAATAACCTTATGCGTGAGGAAGTTTTTACTCCTAAATCATCTCTATACAAATCTTGCTGTTATCAATTTTTGCTTTATGCGTTTAACTATCCCAAATATTTCGCCTTGAAACTTCTACCCATTCTTCGTCAGGTTATCAAAATGATGCACGTATTAAATATTAATATCAATCGCAACAATTTAAATCATGAATGGCGATCAAACAAGAGTCTAACAAAATAATCCAACATTTTAAATTTCATTCAGGATGCTGTAGAAACGCTTTTGGAAAATTCAATTTAGAAAGAAGAAGATAAACTTATAGAAATATATAAATTAAAGTAAAAATTTCAGGATAATGGATACCCATAATGTTTTGATTATCTCTATCTGATCTTTTAAAAAATAATAAAGGAAGACAACCACAATAGTAACACCGTCTAAGAGATCATTCAAGCGAAGACCAAAGTTAAAAATTTGCAAACCAAAATATTCTAACTGCCCTATGACTTAGTGGATTTAAACAAATAAATGGGAGAGTGCTCAAATTGCCATAACTTTACAAGCAAAATATTAATATGCTATCTTTGCTCGTAAAAGATTTGTCAAGATTGTAAACAAAAGGTAGAAAATCATGTAAACTCTCATAACAGAAAAACCTTTTTCATAAAAGTATAGAGGGGTGTTTGTTTCTATGAACAGTTCAATAAATTTTATGAAGCAAATCCTCTTTACCTCGATTATGTGGATGATCCAATAAAAAATGAAGAGACCGAACCGAAGAAAGGCGAGTATCTTCTCAGCCAGAGTACAAAAAATCGCATTACAGAGGAAATTTTAGATGACCAGTTTGAGAAAAACATAGATATGTTTGACTTAATAGAAATATTTTTAAGATGAGAGCAATGATACAATTTATGTTAAATATGATAATTTTACTATCATCATACAGAACTATTACGGGCTGTTTTGAATCTTGCAGATCGGTGAAGCTTCATTGCATTGTTTAGCGATGATTGCAGATTTTTAAGATTAGCAAAGTCACAATTGACAAGATTATTTGTCAGCTTATCGCCCTCATCGATTTTAAAGTTTAGTAATATATTGGGTTTGTAGTCATTTTTATAGTTCTTGGAGGCTAATTCTACTTAAAATCGCCACTAAAGTCTTTTTAATTTGGTGAGATCATGAAGATCTTCCCTAAATATTGCTTTTCTCAATTCTTACAAATTGGTTGTAATTTTCTAGTTAAATTCAATGATACTTCTTGCAGGAATTCCCTCCTCTCTTTATCAAGTTTTAAAAGTTTAATGTGATTTGCAAGATCATTAATGTTCGTTTGATATTGCACTAGAGCCTAAATTAATAATAGCACAAGATTTGTTATTCGATCACCTTCCTCTTCTTCAATCTATATAAACTCTAAATTAAATAAGCAATACAGTTGATCTTCATGGTATTTTCCTCGTTTGTGATAAAATTAATGGCGTAGTTTATAATCTTGATGAATGCTGAGTCACAATAGCAGTACTGTCTGTCTCATAATTGGAGAGAAATTATAATTATTGAATAAGCTGCTCGGTCAACATAGGCGATTATTATAGGAGTATTATTAATTTATTAGTGAATACAAATAATGGCCCTCATTAATAAATTTCTTATCTTTTTGTCCCATTATTTTTACATGGATCATTTTTGCCATCAGATATCGATAAATATATTGATGAAAATAGGAATAACTTAAACTTAAATTTAATATAGTATTTGTGAAAAATCATTGATTTAATTGAGGGCAATCAGGAAACACTGATAGCGGCTTTGCAACTGATTCTTTTTATTCCTATTTGACTTCTCCCATCTCTTACTATTCCTCCTACTGCTAAATGCAGAGGCTCTAATATCGGCCCAAGGCTTTTACATGCGATTGTTTGTCGTTTATCTTTGATTTTATTATGTAATCCCTGCCTTTTGTTTGAGTAAATTCTAAAAACGCTCTGCGAGTCAAGGAAAGACAAGCGATTTTCAAGATAAGATTGTTGTTGTATCTTCCAATTTTAGTCATTTCATTCAGGGCTTCTAATATTTGATGTTGCTCCTGCCAATTATCTTCTAGCCAACTCTGGAAAAGTCTTATTATGTTTTTAACTACATTTTTTGTATCCCGTAGCTTACCCTCACTTTATTTAGTAGAGGCGCCACTATCGCTACAAAATCTTCTGGACAGTAAGTGCTTCTTGTTAGTATTTTTTAAAGTTTAGGAGGCAATGGATAGCTATGCTACAACTGATAATTGTTGGGGTGGGATCGAAAATGTATCGATAATTTTGATAATTCTGTTAGAAAAGTGAATTTCAGTGATTTTGAGTAAGCCTTGCCCGTCAATAGTCGCAAAGTGATTGAGAATTTCTAAAGTAGGAAAGGATTAAGTTGTATTTTCAACTTCAACGTGATGTTAATGAATGATTGATCGGTTTGCAAATTCAAAATTCTGACAGAAATTACGTGAAGTCGGCACATTTGCGTAAAGAACGTCGACTATTTATTTGTTTGTTGGAGAGCTCATCTTTTTATTAAAAAATTATCATCTTATATTGAGAAAAAAGCATAAACCACTTCGGAAAAAAAGTCCATAAGACGTATTTTTCGACGAAAATTCAGGGAAAGAGGTAAAAAATAGAGACAAAGACAACTGCAGTGGCGGTAAATATCGGAAAGCCTATTTTAATGCAAAACTCAGAATGTGTGCTTTCTAATGCCAAATTGTTATTGGGAGAACCAAAAGTAGAATTGGAGATGGAAAGATTCTACAACATAAAGTTGACCATTTTAGCAAGCAATTGTCCAGTCATTGTGATTTGTATCTCGTTCAAAGCATAATTTTTTAAATTGTAGGATATTTTGGGTTTTGTATTTTTCAAATAACTTTAGGAAAGTTTCCGTGTTTTTCATAGATTGACCAAAAGGTAATATATTAACTTTTAATTAAATTATTAATTAGACTGCTGATCTGTTTCCTTGCATTCTTGCCAAGAAAGCGTATTTATTTAAAATTTGAATAAAATTTTTGTCAGTGTTTTTGATAAAATTATTTTTTAAAATTTGAATATCAATGGTGTATGATTCTCTTTTTGTGAGAATTCAAGATAGGAATATCACTCCATCCTTAAATTTAATGATGTATAGACTTCAAAAGCAGGATAAGATTTAAACCAAATAATCAATTGAAAAGTTTTTTTTCAAAAACATATCATATCAAAAGAATGTTGCTGGATTGGCAGGCATATATTTTAATCAGTGATTATTTTTTGTTTTTCTTCAAATTTTTCATTGAATATTGTTATGGTTAAAATGAAGATCATTTTAATCATTAAAATTGATAAAATATATCATATATGGTTGATAAAAATATTCGAATCACCAATTTGAATGTGATTTTTCTTTACATACTAAAATTCTAAAGTCTATTGCTCAGAACTAAAAATGAATAGATTATAAATTTATTTATATTGGTAGATAATGACTAAGAATCATAAGCAAGATGTAAATCTTTAACTGACCATTTATTTTAAAAAATGACTACTCACTCTGGTCATTGTATCATCTTATTCTAGTTCTTATTAATTGTCTAATTTGTCATCTAAAATAGACAATACAGATGTATTCTAATAGGAATCATCTGAAATAGACAATACAGACGTTTTCTAATATAAATCATCGAAAATAGACAATACAGACGTATTCTAATATGGATCATCTTAAATAGACGATGCTGATGTATTCTAAGATTAATTATCTTGATATTAGGAATCAATTAAAGAATCTAAATGAGTTTCATCTTTCACTTTTGATCTTTATTATCTTTATTGTTTTTATATATGAGCTAGTATAGCTGCTTTCATCTCTTGATATATCTATTATATTCTTTGATATTATTCTTATTATAGGCATTCATCTTTGATAAAATTATAATAAGACTGTTTATATTTTTATGTTTCAAAAGGAAGGATCTTATTTGTTTATTTGCGCTCTAAATTATATCCTAATAGATAATAATAAATAATAATCTACATTATTTTAACTTAAATTCGATTTTCTAATTTAATTTGCTGATAAATATTCCATTCATAGTTAGAAACAGATTCAAGTATCTCCCTATTAAAAAATAAACCTGAGTTGTACTCTTTTTCTCTTCCCCGATGAGTATGAATGCCAACAACCACATATTATCTCATTTAATTATAATACAAAACTGGAGATCCAGATAAACCAACCTAAGTGTTGATATTATAATTTATTATGCTATTATCGATTGAATGAAGTTTTCCTTTTCTTATTTATCTTTTGGGATAGGCTTGACTCAATATTTTTGCTTTTCTCATATCACAGCTTGGATAGCCGATTATCATCAAACACTTAGTATCTTTATATTATGAATTATTTGATAATAATCCAACCTTTAAAAAAAAGTCTAGATTAACATTTTCCTCAAGGTACATCAATACAAGCTCTTCTTTTAAAGGAAACTAAAGTAATGTTCTAGAAGGTAATTTATATTGAATAAACTAAGTCCTTGCAACTCTGTACTTTCTTATATCATCCTTTATAAATTCAGCGCTTATATTGGGTATAAAGATGACTTCATCACAAATTTTTTACCATTTTTATGAGTATATGTTGTGAAGACAGGTCATAATAATATTTGGACCAACTGCAAAAGCAGTTCCGTAACTGTATGTAATAATTTCTTTCCTTGAATTAAACCAATTTGTCCTAAGTAATCCAATTGCTTTGAGACATGCACTTAGTTTTTATTGATTACCATATTCAATCTCTTTAGCAGATATTTTCCCCTTACTGGCCAAGGAAGCAAAATAATACTTGGTCTACAATCGCAACAAAAATTAGTCCATTATCATGACTCTTGTATGTCTGCAAACTAGCGATCTAATTTCAATCTTATTTAAAGTCTTAAAAGAAATTAAATATTAATTTGTTTTTATGGTGAAGCTGTCAATATCAAAATTAGGATAATCCTAATGAAATATTTATGAACGGCTCTCTTTTGTTTATAAACAAACATACCGCTGACTGATCTTAATCTTTATAATTTTCAATTTATTCATTAAGCAAAATTAACGAGTTTTTAGTGATGATAGTTATTGAGTTAATATAGGCTTTTAATACCTATGATAAAATAGTAAAATATTTATATGTAAATGAATATATATTTACTTTTCCTTGTCAGTTTAGTTCTCGTAATCAAAGGAAGGCATTTCCAAACAGCAACCATTATCGCAACCAACGACATACATGGAGTCGCCTTGCCCATAACACTTGTTAGAAGTGATAATAACTAAACATACAAACAAGGAGGATTATCGTTAATGGCTCATATGATCAAAACAGTTCAGAGATAATACTAAGGAAATGTTCTTTATCTTGATGCAGGCGATCAGTTTTAAGGAAGCATCGAATCATCCTCACTCATTAGTAAAGGATAAACCATGAATTAATTTTATAATGCTGTTGGCCTCGATGCATGGGCGATTGGAAACCATGAATTTGATGATGGTCCTTCTTTCTTAAATAACTTTCTTTAAGGTAAAATTAAAAAAACGATTGAATTAACTGCAAATCTCAAGGATGTTGATGGAATCAAAAATCCTTTTCCTCGTCAAAAAAACTCTAAAATTTACACTCTAAATAATGGACTTAAAATCGGAGTCATAGGGTTAACAACACTTTAGACTCTTACGAGTTCCAAAGGATTTGTAGGCCATCTTTTTCCTGATTATAAATTTCTTAATTATTCGAAAATAGTCAGAAAATAAAGTGCTAAGTTAAGAAAGAGAGGAGCTAATGCAGTACTCCTGCTTTGTCACATAGGAAATACTTGCGATAGTAACTAAACTTATGGAATTTGGAAAAAAAATACTCCCCAAACAGGAAAATGTGATCCTACAGACGAAATATCCAAACTATTGAATTAACTTCCAAAAGGAACTCTCGATGGAATTCTGCAAGGCCATCGGCATTTTTTTTCTCATCATTTTATTAACAATGTTCCAGTCGTTGGAACAATTGACAGAGGGCTTTACTTCAACATTCTTTCCCTTAAATTTTATAAGGGAAAACTGTATGAACAAACAATAGAGGGACCAATTCCAGTTTGTTAAAAAATATTCCAAAATACAAAAACCTGTAAATATCTCCTCTCCGAAGAACTTAAAACAGCTGGTGATTTGATAAATTGGCAATTTCACGGAGAGACAGTATCAGCTGATCTTGACTTATAGCAAATTTATAATGAAAAGTGGGTGCCTATGATGGGAAACTATTTAGAACCTTTGTTGGACAACTAAGATGGAGAATTACAAAGGTAATAAGGAGTCGAGAGTAAACTCGGGAACCTAATGACGAACCTTTTCCATAATGCATGTCCTAATATCGATATTGTAATTTTAAATAACGGAATCTTTCGTTCGGTATGGCCCCAAGGAATCATTTAATACCAGCACCTTTTCAACATGATACCTTTTAACGGTAGTTTTATGTCATGTGACATGACTGGCTAGGAACTATTAAACACTTTAACAATTTTATAGACCAGTACTAGTTCAACATACCCTGCCTACGGATTAAAGCAATATATTTAAATTGATAATCAAGGAGTTAAGCATTTTCTTAATGCATCTTTAATGAATGGGACTGATATTAACAATGGTACAATTTATAGAGTAGGGTTGACTGACTTTTAACTTTAGGGAGGAGACGATTTTCAATATATAGTTAACAAAATTTATACTCCTCTAAATGTCCGGAACGAAGGTGATTTAAGAGCCCTTCTAAAATAACAGATGAAGAAACTCGCAGTAGTAAAGCCTAACAGTTTAATTGATCCTGAACACCCACGCGTAATAATAATAACTGATACATCTTGAAAAAATGATTAAAATGACAAAGATTTGAAAATTAATAAATAATTGATTCGTGTAAGTACTTATTGGATAATTAACTCCTCCATTGTGAATCTAATCTATTAGTTAATATATTGTATTAAAAGAAAATTAAAAATTTGATTTAGCACTGTTAGTTTTGAGGAAAGCGAATCAATTTACTTTTGATTTCAGAATATTTTCTTAATTTCTTTTTTGAATTAACCTTCTATTTTTTGAGAATTTTCTCATACTTTACTGATTTTTTCTCCTGGAATGTTGATTGTGATGTTGAGTCCTCTTTAAATATGCATCATGCTCACCAAACTCTATCTTTTGTTTTTTCATTAGATATCCATAATTATCTTCTTTTTAATTTTTTTAAAATAAAATCTTTTGGTGCTTATGATTACTTTGAAGAAGACATTAAAATGGCAATGAATATTTTTTTGCAGAACGTGATTTACTAATATTTAAAAAATATTTATTAGTCTGTTTAGTAGATTGACAATGGGATAATTATCTTCCATTCATAGTGGATGATTTTAAAAGCAGTATTACATCATTCTGTTGAATTATTTGCTTGGGAAGATATTAAAACTTTCTTTTCGAACGAATTCACTTCATATTTTTACCCAGCTGAAATTTTTTAGAGAATTTAAATAATTTAAGTTAAAGGTTGGACACTCAAAAATTTAAAGGAGCGATTAAATGTTTAGTGGAGATCAAAGGTGATGGGGCAGCCAAATTCGGTCCAGGTAGACATGCCAAGCATTGCTGCACAAACTTGTAGCAGTTGTGTTTCCTTGAGTCTGTTTGATTGAGGGAGCAGTCCATCCTCCGAAGGATACAAAGTCGTTAAAATCTTGACCTGGATTCACTTGACCGTGAATGTCGTAGTCTGCATACCAAAGAGAGGGATAGGCAGCTCCGATAGAATCGCAAGTGGTGCCGAAGAAGTTTGCCCAAATGTTTGCTGTTGAGAACACTCCAATTGTATTGTGGAAGTTATTGTGTGCGTGCAGAGAAGCCAAGAGTGCTGTCAAGAAGTCACAGTTTTATTGTTGAGTGTAGGTCTCCCATAAACATTCTGGGTTGGCGCTGGGC
>Ga0302280_1000688_pt1 | contig 29930 bp, 25 predicted proteins | sample III_Fen_E1_1_FD_198771 | JGI IMG/M metagenome (GOLD analysis project Ga0302280, IMG submission 198771) | Peat permafrost microbial communities from Stordalen Mire near Abisko, Sweden - III_Fen_E1_1 | ecosystem: Environmental > Terrestrial > Soil > Wetlands > Permafrost | place: Sweden: Abisko... | reverse complement strand
GTTAAATCCGCCGAAAAAATTGCCCAAATCACCAATAAGCCTTTTAAATCCGCTCGCAATAAATTTGAAGCCTTGGCCGCGCATGATGCTCTGGTCAATTTAAGCGGTGTACTTAATACTTTGGCCGTTTCATTGATGAAAATCGCGAATGATATCCGTTGGCTTGGATCGGGCCCTCGCTCAGGCATTGGTGAATTGCATTTACCGGAAAATGAGCCTGGTTCTTCGATCATGCCGGGTAAGGTGAACCCAACCCAATGTGAGGCCATGACCATGGTTTGCGTGCAGGTCTTTGGCAATAACACGGCGGTGACTGTTGCCGGCTCAAATGGGAATTTTGAATTAAATGTCTATAAGCCTGTCATTATTTTCAACATCCTTAACTCAATAAGGCTTTTATCCGACGCCTGTGAAAGCTTCACTGATCATTGCGTCGTTGGGATTGAAGCCAATCGCCTTAACATCAAGAAACATCTGGATAATTCCCTCATGCTTGTCACAGCCTTGAATCCTCATATCGGTTATGACAATGCCGCGAAGGTTGCTAAAAAAGCGTTTGCAGACAATACCACTCTCAAAGAAGCTGCCGTAGCTTTAGGTTTATTGACGGCCGAGAAATTTGATTGTTTAGTCAGACCGCAGGATATGCTAGGTCCCGCATGATCATAGGCATCCCTAAAGAAATTAAAAATAATGAATGCCGTGTCAGTATTTTACCTGTCAGTGTTGAATCTTTGACACGTGCCGGGCATCAAGTGCTTATTGAGCGCAATGCGGGTCTCGCCAGCGGTATCGCCGATTATGATTATGAAACAGTGGGCGGCGAGATGGTGGAAACCCCCGATCTGGTTTATTCCCAAGCAGAGATGATCGTCAAGATCAAGGAACCGCAGCCCAGCGAATATAAATTGCTTAAAAAAGACCAGATCGTATTTACTTATTTTCATTTTGCCGCCTGCCGTGAATTAACAGAAGCCATGCTAGAAAGAAGAATAACAGCCTTGGCCTATGAAACACTTCAGACGGAAGATGGTGAATTGCCTTGCTTGACGCCGATGTCAGAAGTAGCCGGACGCATGGCTGTACATGAAGGGGCTAAATATTTAGAAGAACCGATGAAAGGCCGTGGCATCTTATTGGCCGGCGTTCCAGGCGTATATCCGGCGGAAGTCGTCATTTTAGGAGCTGGTGTCGTTGGCTCTAATGCCTGCAAAATGGCCTCAGGATTGGGAGCAAATGTAACGGTTTTGGATATCAATTTAAACAGGCTGCGTCATCTTGAAGAGATCATGCCTCCGAATGTCCATACCCTGATGAGTAATTCTCATAATATTCGTGAAGCAGTGCTTAAGGCTGATTTGGTCATTAGTTCCGTTTTAATCCGTGGCGCAAAAGCTCCATGTTTAATAGACCGTAAACTAGTGTCTCAAATGAAAAAAGGTGCTGTGATCGTCGATGTGGCTATTGATCAAGGAGGATCAGTCGAAACTTCACGACCAACCACTCATGAAAACCCAATTTACCTTGTTGACGGGGTAGTACATTATTGTGTCACTAATATGCCAGGAGCTGTTGCGCGCACCAGTACCTATGCCTTGGCCAATGCCACTTTTCCCTATATTTTGAAAGTGGCTAATGATGGCTTCAAGAAATGGGCCAAGGATTCTCATGAAATCCGAACAGCCTTAAATATGACTGATGGTCATTTAACCATTAAAGAAGTCGCAGAAACCTTTGATATGCCTTATAAAAAATTCCCGTAAATATTCCTGATATGAAAAAAGATGAATTAGAGAATTTTGATAAATTCGCCCATGACTACAAAGAAATTTTAGACCAAAGTTTAAAATTAGGAGGGGAAAAGGGCGAGTATTTTACAAAATATAAAGCTGATTACGTGGAGCGTTGTTTTGGCAAAGGCTTTGCAGGAAAAATCCTCGATTATGGATGCGGCATAGGATTATTGTCAGAAGTCTTATCCTCACAATTCCCAAAAGCAATCGTCGATGGATTTGATGTATCCATAGCATCTATTGAACATCTTTCTGCTTCTTTAAAAGAAAAAGGCCACTTTACATCTGATATGAATCTTTTAAGTAAGGATTATGATCTAATCGTCATCGCCAATGTTCTGCATCACATTGAGCCTTCTGAACGTGAAGGTGTGATTGCTAAGCTTTATCAATTGGTTAAGAATGAAGGGAAGATCATCATTTTTGAACATAATCCGTTTAATCCGATGACTCGTAAAATCGTCAGAGAATCCCCTTTAGATAAAGGTGTTGTTTTATTACCTTTTCCCGAGACACTTTCACATTTAAAAAGAGCCGGCTTTAAGCACCTTCAATTAAATTATATCGTCTTTTTTCCTAAATTTCTCTCAAAACTTCGCTGGCTTGAGCCATATTTATCATGGCTTCCTTTAGGAGCTCAATACACCGCTATAGGACAGGTAGAAACTTATGCGTAAACTTAATTGTCTCTCGATTATCATCCCTTGTTATAACGAAGAAGAAGTCATTGAAAGTACTCATCAAAGAATGTCCTCTATCATGCAGGGAATTGTTAAAAATGCTAAATGCCAAACTTATGAAATTCTATATGTTAATGACGGATCCAAAGACGGAACACAAAAAATCTTAGATAAAATCTTCCTCGAAGATAAACATGTCAGGATTCTTGTCCTGCGAAAGAATTTTGGTTTGCAGGGAGCTTTATGCGCGGGTTTAGCTATGGCCCGTGGGGATGCATCAGTCACCATTGATGCAGACCTACAAGACCCTCCCGAAAAAATAGAAGAAATGATAACCGGCTTCGAAGAAGGATATGATCTGGTTTTAGGCGTGCGTGAAGACAGGCAGACAGACACTTTCTTTAAAAGGTTTACCGCTGAAGGATTTTATAATTTAATCAAGATCCTAGGTGTTGAAATCGTCTATAATCACGGAGACTTTCGCTTAATGGCCAAGCCCTTGGTCGATGAATTCAATACCCTGACCGAACGTAATCGTTTTATACGCGCCATGGTATTATCACTAGATAATAATTACGCCACAGTCTGTTATAAACGGCAACCTCGCTTGCAGGGAACGACAAAATTTAGTTTTGGCAAAATGTTGTCTTTTTCTTTGGATGGTATTTTTTCTTTTACCTTCATGCCGCTGCGCATTGTTTCTATTGCCGGTATTTTATGCTGTTTAATGGCTTTGGGAGGGACAGTTTATATCATCTATTCCAAAATCACCGGCCATGTTTTGCCTGGATGGACATCCACGGTCTTACCGATGTTTATTTTTAGCGGCATTCAACTTTTAAGCCTCGGCATCATAGGCGAATACATCGGCCGTTTGTATGTCGAAATCAAACAACGCCCCTTATTTAGTATCCGCAAGGAATTAAAACATTGAAATCTTTCTATATCATTGCTGTCTTATTGACGGCAATCGTTATAACTCCATTTCAACTATCCTATGCAGGGTATGACGATTTTACATTGAATGTCCCTAATGCCCAAGGTGGGTATACAGCCATCGTCATTAAAAAATCAGGGAATGGGTATGTGGGGCCACAGGGTGAATATTATCAACAGTTTCCGACAGTCGCACAACTCCAGACGATGTATGGCTTAGGTTCTCCTGCGCCTGCTCCAATAATTGCACCAGTTGCTCCTGTTGCCTATGTTGAACCACCTGTTCAAAGGGTAATAACATATCAAGTTGTTAATCAAGCGCCCTATGAAGAAGGTGAAGAAGATGATTATAATTATCAACCTAGCTTTCGCCCCCCTAATGTGGCTGAAATAGAAACGCCCCCCGAAGAGGAGAATGATTGGAAATTCTTTGCGTTTAAGAAAAAGAAGAAATCACAGCAATCCTCAACAAGCAAGCAAAGCTCAACAACGCCTGCGACACAGCCGCCATCAGCCCCACCTGCTAAACAACCAAAAGATAATAGCAAGTCTAATCAAGATCACAAGAATCACGGCAATCAACAACCCTAGAATTAATCATTAACAACGAAGAAAATAAGCGAGGATCTTAATTATTTAAAGAGGTCTCCATACTGTTACTGCATAAGGTCGGCGGTCTTGAGGCGCTAAAAGAAAAACTTGTCCTTCAAATTTATAATATTTCCTAATATCATCCGCCACACCTAAAGGTAATAGGCTGGGTTGCAAAATGATTAGATCGAACTCCTTATTTTGAACCATGCTTCTTATATTCTGAAAGAAAAGTGCCATTTGGACGGATACTCGATCGTCTTCTTTGAATAAACCCTTCATCCATTTAGCGCGCTGACCACCTGGAAGAAAATATTCCGCCTGGCCATTATCAAAAACCTCTTTATTCTGTTCAATTAAAATAGGAGCGATCAAAGGAGAATTTAGGATGTGTTGATGTTGAGAGATGATCGAAGTGACCTGAGGCCAACCGATCAATCCCTTATTAAACCATTTATAATCATGACCGTCTGTAATGACATGCAAATTATAAATGAGGAAGGGGACACAAACGATCGGCCAAAATAAGAATGAACTGAATAACCATGCGGCAGCTATCAGAACAAAGGGAGACAGTAATTGAAAGAAATACCAAAGCATGGCCCCGCTATGACGACCTAATGACATGTATAAGACAAATGAAGAACATAAGGCTGCGTAAATGAATATCGGAAAATTTAGCTTTATTAGTGGATCACTAAATTTTTTATTATGAAAAGCATTTTTCAGAAACAAAGTAATCTCTTTAAGATAAGATTGCCACGCCCTAAAAAAAAAGGCTCGCAATGACTCACCACGAAACACTTCCCAAATTTTGAAATTTTTGAACCCATATCCTAAAATAAATAGCCCCATTAGAATAAAAGTCCACAAATGAAGATGTTTATATATAACCACTTGCTCATGAAGCCGTTCCATGCTTGACCAGGCAGGTCCCATATTAATAGCCGCAAAAAAACAATTGTCAAAATAGGCTGGAAGCAGTCGATTAACCACATTAATACTAATTACAAAGAATATTACTAGGAATAAACCATAGATGATACTTTTCTTTTTAGAGATAAAAAGAAACAAATAGGATACAATCACAAAAACACCCAAAAAAGTATATATCTTGGTATAAAAAGCCAAAATGCCAAAAAGAATACTTAAAAGCAATGATGGATAGGAGAATTTATAAAACCAGGGGACAAAAATCGTTAGCAAAAAGAAAAACATGCCCGTGGCTCCGGGATCGATCGTGGGCGTACTCGTTCCTGGGAACATCAAAGAAGCATAAAGCATCAATACCGACCAAAAACTGAGTAGTAAAGAAACGCTCATTTTTCTTAATACCAAAAAAACGATGAGGCATGAACCTAAAATTGAAAGAGCTGTCACAATTCGGTGAAGAACAATAGTAGTTCCAAACAATTTAGCCCAAGGCCAGACTATCAAAGGATAAATAATCCCATATTGATTCATTAATCGGGGCTCTAAAGACATGGAATAGGGGTTAAGACCTTTGACCAAGGCATCAGTACTGGTCATCATCGCCCCTTCTCTAAGAGTATTGGAATACGGGAACACGACTAAATTATAGTGATAGAGGATAAGGCGATGGGCAAAATAAAGCAAGGCAAGCAAAAAGATAAATTGGGCCGCACGTAAAGCTACATTTAAAAAAACTTTCATAAAACTATACTATAACGATTAAATAAAAAAGCAATCTAGAACGAAGAATTAAATAAACATTGACGGAAAAAATAAAAAAAAATAGAATAGGCTTATGCCTATTAAGCAAATATCATTTGAAGAACGCCGAGACAGTATACGCGCCAAACGTATCATTACAGTTCGTCATCGATTGATCAAGCATAATAACCGTAAAGTAAACTCTATTTGGCAATTGGCTACTACTGAGAACATGTCGCTAAGCGGCTTGCTTTTTGTCAGCGCCTTGGCTTATCATCCGAATGATATTATTGAACTTCAAGTCGTCATGTCCGGTGTTTTAGATATTTTTAATGGGTATGGAAAAGTTGTCCGCTCTTCCCGCAATAAGGGAGGTTATTACCAAGTTGCCGTTAAATACGTCGAACTTAAATTGAAACGTCGCTCGGCTAAATCTATCTTAGCTTCCCACAATTAATGAACAAGGTAAAATCTCAATGGCTACCAGCCTTGTGGATCATATTTTCTTTTATAGTTTGGATTATTGCCTTCCGCGGATTCCTTGGTTCAAATTTTGAACTCACCAGTGATGCAGTTTCTTATTACGATCATACAAAATTCTTTATTGAAAACTTAGGGTCTGGTATTTACCCTTTATGGGACCCTTACTGGTGCCATGGAGCTCCCAATGATTTCTTCCTTAGACGCATCGGTGCTTTAAATCCATTTTATTGGATCATTCTTCTTTTAAAATCTATCGGTATTCCATATACCTTTTCTTATCTCTGGTTTTTGGCCATTTATTATTGGTCGGGCATGATCGCCTTTTATTTATTGGCCATGCGGGTTTACCAGGACCGTTTGATTGCTTATGCGGGTTATCTGCTGCTTTTATTTTCTGCCTTAGGCACCCGGCTATTTGACTCTTACATGATGTTAGTGACAGTGCCTTTGATCTGGTTCTTCTTTTTTCTCATAGCTTTTACGCAGACACCAAAAAAGAATTTATTCTTAGGGATGGTTTTGTTCTTCATGATTTTACTGGGAACCTACATCCCGCTTTATTTTTTGATTACGTTTAGCCTTTTTATTCTGCTTTTTTCACTCATCTTTATAAAACAAATACCCAACATTCTAACTTGCTACGTAGAATTCTTTAAAAAGAATAAAATAAAGGTTGTATTATCCATCGCCGTTCTCATTTTTTCATTCTTACCAACCCTTAGTTTCTTTCATGATTCTGCACATGGACAGATTGCTTTACCCACGCGCCATGGAAATGCTAGTAATAACCAAACCCTGGTAGTCCCTCACCAAACCCTTGATTGGGGGGCAGTGGAAGACTTGATGTATTCCTACTATTTTTCCAATCTTAGGCTTTATAAATTCGCCGTTGTTTATGTCCCGTTTTTTTCAATCGTCGTATTACTCTTAGGTCTGATGGGGCGCCTTAATGCTAAAACGTCATTTATATTCCTCTTGGGCGGGGTGCTTTTTTGCTGCATCGTACCTCATGGGCTTCCTTTTTATGATTTCTTATATCAACACTTGTTTTTTTTAAAATATTTCCGTAATCTGCATTTTTTTATATGGTTTTCCTTAATCCCTTTGTTTGTTTTTTTAGTTTTAGAGCATTGGAAAATGTTTACGGTAACACTCTCAACAAATCCTCGTTACAAATGGCCTTTACTGGTATACGTCTTTGTCACTCACTTGCTTGCTTTTATCTTTGTTTACACCAGGAATGATGCTATTGGGAGCACTTATTTAATGATTTTATTAAGCCTTGTTTTTTGGTCATTGCTGGTTTTAAGGCACATCAAAGCAAATGCCTGGGGATTCTTTTTCTTAACACTAATCATCGTCATCCAACCTTTAGAAGTTTATTATTATTTCTCTATAAAATCACGTCCGAATCTAGCTCAACATTATGCTTACGATATCTCATTTAAATCAATTACTTTAAGCAGTCCTGATATTATAAATCCTGCTAACATTTCTCCCGCTAAAGAAACCTTGTATTATGCTTCAGGGGCGTACAATCTTATTTATCAAAATATTAGTAATTATGCCCTAGAGAAATATTTACAAAATAAGCTTATTTTAGTCGATCGATTAAATTATGTTACTCAAGATAATGAAACAGAAATGCTGGAACATAATTTCTTATCTAATGATAATTCAGCCATTATTCTCGATAATGAAGGGAAGGGAATAAAATTAACAGGCAATGATCCAAATCCACCTACAACAGCCCAAGTATTAAAATATAATTCTCAAGGATTTAAACTTTTGGATTTTGATGTCAATCATTTACGCATTAGAATCAAAGTGCCGTATGAAAAATTCTTAATTTATAATGATAGTTATGATCCTTATTGGCATGTATCTATCAATAATGCCACCGCTCCTCTTTATGAGGTTAACGGGGCGTTTAAAGGAACTTGGATTCCAGCCGGTGAAAATGTAATTGAATTTAGCTACGGCTGTTGGTGGCAGTATGCCATGAACATTCTTTTATCCTTTTTTGCTTTTCTGATCTTAGCAGGCATTATCTGGTATTCACGTCTATGACAAAATTGATAAAATTCATTCTGACTAGAACCTTCATCTTATACATAGCTTTTTTCTTCTTGATATGGCGAATCATGGATTACAATCAATTCCTTGCCAATGCTGTTAATCAAACCATGAGTCGTCTGACACCTCCCATGGATTATTTTAGTGAATTTGTCGATAAGGAAGATCATTATGATCGCTTCAAATTGATGAATTGTGTCAATTATCATAAAGCGGTGGCTAATTTTTTTCCTTTTCAAAAAGCAGAAGCCTTTGGGATGTTAGGTTTTTGTTATGAACGCTTAGGCCAAGGGTCTCAAGCTATAAAGTCTTACCAAGAAGCGATTTCTTCAAACCCCGATTATTTTTGGCCATACTATGATTTGGGCGTTATTTCTTACCGAAAATCTGAATACTCTCAGGCAGCCAATTATTTCACCCAAGCGATTGAACAGGAACCAGTCAAAACTATTGTCCTTTTATCAAGGTCCAAGGTCTATAATGACGTCAATTTAAGCAGGCTAAACGGACCATCGAATTATCTTTTGAATCTTAAAGAAGGACGGGTAGGAGCTTATATTTTATTAATGGATAGTCTTTATAAAAACAATTCATACGAGCTTTTGTGGAAAATAGCCGTGAATGGTTTAAAAGAAGGTTTGGATACAGATGGAATTTTCTATTTTTATGCGGGGGTGGCCTCATTTAATTTAAAATCTTATGAAAAAGCCATGGAGTTCTTACAAATTGCGATCCAGAATGATCCAAACAATGCCGACGCCCTAATGTATTTGGGCCTGTGCTTAAAAATGGCGGGGAAAGCGGACATGGCCCAATTACTTATCAATAAAGCCGCCCAATTGCACGATCAGGGGAGCTCCAAATTAGAACAATATCTAAAACCACGAGTACGTTTTTTTTAAATTAAACAATTAAAAATATGTTTATTCTACTTCCCATTATCTCATTCTTCCTTTTTTGGATTTGTTCTTATAATCAAATACAGCAGGGAACTCCGGCCTTTCTTTATGCGGCCGCGCTTTGGGGAATCATCGTCTGGTTCTTAACAGAAACATTAAGCCTTTTTCATGCATTATCTTTTACACCGTTGCTTGTTACTTGGTCAATAATCATCGTAATAGCCGCGTACCAGGCGAGGCCTTACCAAATTTTCTCAAGATATCTTTCATTTTGTGACTTTATTAAAAGTCTTGCTTTTTCTGAGAAATTCATACTCTTTCTTATCATTTCCATCGCCCTGTTAAAATGTTTTAGCGCTCTTTACAGCGCTCCCAATACTTGTGATGCCATGACCTATCATTTAAATCGTGTGGAGCATTGGATACAAAACCGCTCCATTGCTCATTACCCAACACATGTGACACGTCAACTTTACAGCCCTCCTTGGGCGGAATATGTCATTTTGCAATTAAGAATATTATCTAACGGGGATTATTTTTCTAACGCTGTTCAATGGTTCTCTGCGATCGGATCATGGGTAACTGTTGCAGGGCTTGCAAAGCTGCTCGGAGCTAATCGTAAGGGACAATTATTCTCTGTGCTATTAGCCGCTTGTTTACCCATGGGCTTGGTGCAAGCAACAAGCACCCAAACAGATTATGTGATGACATTCTGGGTGATCGGCTTCATTTATTTGTTATGGGTATTGTATCAAAAACCTTCATGGAAACATGCCTTGGCGGCAGGAATTTATTTAGGATTGGCATGTTTAACAAAAGGCAATGCGTATTTATTTACTCCGATATGGATTGTTGTATTCTTAATAGCAAGGATTCTTACGCGTGATTTTCCTAAACTAAAATTATTAGGGCTGATTCTTCTGGTGGCTTGCATCATCAATCTTCCTTACGCCATACGCAACACCAGTACTTTTAAGACGCCCTATTGGACTTGTGATCCATTGACCAATAAAAGCCTGACTTTCCCAATACTCATCTCCAATATGAATTTTAATTTAGCTTTGCATCTGCATAATCCGCCCTCAACAGGAGAGGACGATGCCAGTAATGAGGTCTACCTGATCGTCATGATGCTTGTGCTTTTATTTTTGACCTTTTTTCGTCCCATGAAGCATCGAATCTATTTGCTTTATGGCTCCGGTGTAGTTCTCATGTTTATTATTTTTTCAGCTGTTGTTCACTGTGATCCTTATAACAGTAGATTTCATTTAGCGATATTTGTTATTTCAACGCCATTGATTGGGACAGTGCTTATGAAATATTGGCCCCATCGATGGGTTTGGTTAGCGGCCATTTTAATATACATGAGCTCTGGGGCGTGGTTATTGAAATGCAATGAACATCCTTTGATAGGTGATAGGAGTATATTTAAAACAATACGTTCGCAACAATATTTCTCAACTAGACCTGATTTAATTTATCCGTACATACAAACAGTTAAACTTATCGCTTCAAGTAACTGCAGGGATATTGGTCTTGTGAGTGATGAGGACGAATGGGGATACCCTTACTGGGTATTTTTCCGTCAGAATTTTGGTGATAAATTCCGAATGGAAGATGTGGATGTTAAAAATATGTCTGCCTCTTTGAGTTACCCGAATGGGGATTTTCAACCTTGCCTGTTGATCGCATCAAATGATGCCCGCACGGTGATCACTTTAGATAGCGGGGTATATGCCCGTGCTTGGTTCATGGAGTTACCTCAAAGCTTGACCAGTATATTTATAAAAGTCCGCTAATTAATTTCTTCTCAGGATAAATACACCATGATTATCCGCCCAACCAGGAGGATTTTGGGGATTGCCACCTTGTTGGTAGATTTGAGTAAAATTATCTCCTAAGTATTTTGCCAAAAGAGGGCAGTAAGTTTTTCCAAATATCCCTAAATCCATTTCCATGGATACAATCCGTGTGGACATCAAAACATAATTGACATGCCGAGCTTCTAGATCTTTAATCACCGATATTTCCTGCTCTTGAGGTATTTTAAGATGATCGAAGAATATCAACTGTCGAGTGGGGCTTGGCTTACCGGCTAGGTAATAATACAGGCAATCATACGGTAATGCAAAAAAGAGCTCATCTTTGGAAAGATTTGTACTCAAGTAATCAGTAGTCCTGTTAACAGTATCAACCCAAGGGGCTTCATTACCTACATAAATTTGACCACGGGGCATGCTTAAATAATGATCGGGTGTTTTTTGACTTTGGATCTTATTAAAATGAGACAAGCCGCCTAAAATCATTAATTTCCAGAAGAATATCAGGATAATGATTCTAAAAATAGGATGCAAGATTCTAAACACTATGGCGAGCATTATAAAATGGAACAGGATTAAAAAAGGATACGACCAAAAACTACGATAAAAAACATTACTCATTAAGTACTCATGAAAAAACAGGACAAAGAACATCGCCACCAAGCCTAAAGATAACCAAAGGTCTTTTACCTTATCCTTAGGGACCTTACCAGTTAAAAGCAGGCCCATTGCCAAAAGCGTTGATAAATGAAGGACAAGGCCAATCCAAAAGTTTTCATGAGTGCTATTTAAGGTGTACCAAAACCCCTGCCAATAATTATGCAAGGCTTCAAAAGGGGAGGCATGATAAGGCTGATCATCACCTAAATACGGCATGCATTGATGAATGGCATAGGATGGCAGGTCTTTGAGCAAATACCAATAAATAAGAAATGTTGCCAAAGGGAGAAAAATCAACGCAGTCAGATAGAATTTCTTCTTAGCATTTTCCCATGAATAATGTTTCACCGGGTCTGTCACAACCACACAAAGAAGAATACCCGCCAGAGACAGGGCTCCAAAATTGACTTTAACTAACATCAATATAAAAGCAGCTATTAAGCTAACCCATAGATAACGCAGAGCACCTGATTTGATGTAAGAAAACAGGGCGTACATGATCACCAATGATGCCAAGGTGCCACCGATATGATTATAGGTGCAAATAAATTCTTGACGGCCTTCGATAAACCAAAGAGCTCCCAAGAATGCCAACCCCGGAGACATGATCACGGCGCAGGTTAAATAAAAGAAGGATGCGCAAGCGACTAACAAAAAAGCCCGCCCCAAAAGGACGCTGGTGATATGTATTCCGAATATTTTATAAAAAAGGCCATAGTAATAGGGCATGATCGGCCCATAGACCCACCAAAAATCTTTGTAGGGTAATTGATGCTTTAAAACAGCTTCAAAAACATAAAGATCCCGACCATGATCTCCCTGAGCCAATTGGTCTTGAAAATTCAATTCCGGCCAGACAAATATAATTGTCGATAGTAGCGTTAAAATGAGAAATTGGATTTTGGGTGAAATTAAAGGTTTTTTAGTTGATTTTAAGAATGGCATAGCGATATTGTAGGTGAGGGGCTATTGGTTGTAAACGTAAAAGTCACTAAAACATAACTCATTTTCTCAAACGGCATGTTAATATGAAAATCGTGGAAAAAGAAAAAAGAATAACCGAATTAGATGGCCTAAGAGGTATTGCCATTCTGCAAGTGCTCATATGGCATTATGCTGTTGGGCCTATTAGCCCTCAATTAATGCCTCCCATGTTGCATAAACTATTAGGATTAACATGGAGTGGTGTTGATCTCTTTTTTGTTCTTTCAGGCTTTCTTTTAGGAGGGATCCTTATTGACAATAAGGATTCCATCAACCTCTTTAAAGTTTTTTATATCCGACGTTGTTGTCGTATTTTACCGCTTTATTTTTTATGGATATTGCTATTTGCCGTTATTGTCTACATCATTAAAGAAGTGGCTTATGAATATCCGTATTTCTTGTTATTTGATCTAAAGCTTTATCATACGATAGGACTTGGCCACTATATTACCTTCACACAGAATTTCATAATGGCTTTAAACCACGATTGGGGCAATCAATGGTTTGGGATCACCTGGTCCTTGGCCGTTGAAGAACAATTCTATTTAGCACTTCCTTTGATCATCTTTTTGACACCAAGGCGTGGTTTACCTTATATACTTTTATTCTTTATTCTCTTGGCACCAGCATTAAGAACTTTTCTTTTCTTCCAATTGCCTTTACCCAATGGAGTTTTTTGGGGCTTTTTCTCAATGCCTTGCCGTTGTGATTCTCTACTTTTAGGTGCTTTATGTGCATTACTTCTACGCAATATCCGTTTCAAACAATTCATTCACCGTCAAATCCTTACTATCTACGCCATTGCCGGAGTTCTGCTGACAGTATTATTAGTGATGGACTTTAAAGGAGAGGGTGTCTGCACCGCGCAAATGACGTGGTACGGATATTCTTTACTGGCCTTGTTTTATAGCTGTTTATTGATCATTGCTGTCAGTGAAAAGAGGGGACTACTTACAGCAATTGTGAGAAATTCTTGGCTAGGTCAATTGGGGATAATTTCTTATGGTGTTTACATTTTCCATCAAGCAATTCAAATCTTGGTTCATGCTTATTTTTTCCATAATGAGCCAGAAATTACGCAATTACCAACGGCCTTCGCAACAATCTTTGCCTTATTCCTTACGATAGTATTGGCTTGGTTGTCATGGCAATTCTTTGAGAAATCCATCGTTCAATGGGGCCATAACTGGAAGTACAAGAAAAACAGTCTGACTCACTTGCAAGATACTTAAGCAATTGATAAGATATCCAAAATTAAGAAAACATTACTAGATTACAAACAAAAAGGAACGAATCCTATTTTTATTCTCCCGCTGATTGTTTTAATCGCCTCATTATTATTTAGATTTATTTCCGGACCATTTTGGCAATACGGTGACCCCAGCTACAATTATCTTTTTAATGCCTTTCAAATCCTTAAAGGGCATCCGCCCACTGACATCTCTCATCCCGGAACGCCCTTACAGGTTTTAATTGCGATCATCATTTGGATATTCAACATAGGAAAACCCTCCTCAGAAGCTGTTAAGCAGGCCCTTATAAATCCTGAATTCTATTTAAACGTTGTTTATCTTTTTTTAATATTTGTATCGTTTATCACTTCGGTCATTCTTGGGCGCTATGTTTACCGCAAAACAAATGATAAGTTGTGTGCTTTATTAACCCAATTAATGCCTTTGAGTTTTCTACTTTTGCCTTCCTTTGATACGTATGTTTTTCCTGTTCTGCCGGTCGTGGCCAATGTTAATGCAGAACCTGTTTTTATCATCATTATGAATCTGTTCAATCTTTTCTTACTGGGACTTTATTTCTCTGAGAACAAGTCCCAAGAACTTCGTTATACCTTATTATTAGCCCTTATTTGCGGTTTGGGGCTTGCGACAAAGATTAATTTTCTTATTATTTTATTTTCAGCCTTATTACTTGTTCCATTACGTCAAAAAATCTTGTTTATTATAATTTCGGCACTCTCTTTTTTCTTCTTTACGATACCCATTTTTAGCAGGTACCCACAACTTTTTCAATGGATCACTGATATGGTCGGGCATTCATCGAGGTATGGGACGGGAAGTGCAGGGTTTATCGATGAGAAACTATTCTTTTATTACCTAAAGATAATGATCAGTGTTGATGGGTTCTTTATTTTTTCCGCTTTAGGGTTATGGATATTTTCCTCAATAAATTTGATTAGAAATCATCGAAATCGTGAAAGCCGATTTCTATGGATATTGTCCTTCTGTTGCCTTTTGCATATTGCCGCAACGGCTAAACATTTTTCCTTTCACTATCTTTTGCCAGGGCTTGCACTTTTTAATTCCATGTTTTTTCTATTTTATTTACATTTTAAGAATCAAATCAAATTATTAAAACCGTTGACCATGACATTTATAGTGGTATTTGCAGGCATAAGCATTCTTTATACAATCCCTTATTATAAAAAATTACATGTTTTAACTAAAGATATTAGTCATTTCAATGCAATCATTGAGCAAAATTACCCGGCGTGCAACATCATCCCTGCAACGACAGGGGATATAGATTTCTTTCTTAATAAGCAAGAGGCTTTACAAAGAGCCAATGGTTCGGCGTTTAGATTGGAGGGGCAGGATCTTTTTAATCTTTATCCGGATAGTTATTACTTTTTTTCTGAAGAAGTCACCGATCCGAATCCTCAAGTGGAGAGTTATGGGATATGGAATTATCAACAACGAGTTTATGGTGAAGACATTAAGAATGCTAATTCCTGCGTCATCTTTACTAAGTACACTTCTGATTTTTCATCCTATCCCTATCAGGTCAATCAAGTGGCTCAATCAAAATATTTAAGTGCGTATCTTTTAATTGATTCCACCGAAAAGCAAGCCAATGAACTTTTCTTACAAGCCATGGATGCTTTAAAAAAGGAAAATTACCAACAAGCATTGGCATTAGGGATTAAAAGTAAGCAGCTAAATTATGAGCCAAGCGGGCAACTGGGGTATATTTTGACGATCATCTACCATGACCTATTAAAATCTCGAGGCCTTGAGTAAAATGGTCGCCTTAATGAATATCTCCGATATCATTTTACCTGGATTACTTCCAACGCTTTGTTTTGCCGGAGTCCTTTTCTTTTTTTTTATTAAGAATGGATATATGAGAAAAAGGTCTCTTTCTCAAGGATTAGGCGATTCATCGCTGAATCTAATCCCTTTAAATGAAAAAATCCTGATCCTGATTTTAATTCTTTGTGCGGTAGGATTAAGCATTCCTCTTATTAATCGTGGATTAATCTATGATGAACTACATCTTGCCACTCATTATGTTTTAAACAATCATTTTTGGTTTGCAATGAAGAATGATGAACCCATGAAGAATCATTTAGGGTATTCTATCCTTGCATACTTTTCCTATAATATTTTTGGTAAAGCCGAATGGGTTTTCCGGCTTCCGGCTTTATTATTTGGTCTGGGTAATATTGTCATTTTATGGTATTTAACAAGAAGGGTGTTAGGCGGAGGATTTGCTTTGATGGCGGCGGCCCTGCTGGCTTTTTCACCGCCCAATATCATTTGGAGCTCTTCCGCCAGAGGTTATTCAGCCTTGGTATTTTTTTCTATCCTATCGACCTATCAATATTTTTATTTACTTAAAGGATATAAAAAGACAAATTTCTGGTCTTTTATCGCAACCAATATTATTGGCCTAAGCTTTCATTTCTTTTTTGTTTTTATCATCTTGACCCAAGGGGCACATATACTTTGGCTATTTGTCATACAAAAAATAAAAAAGACAAATTCCGTTGCAGAGTTTGAATTATTTAAAATTCTGAAAGCTTTAAGTATAACAATCGTTCTATCCTCATTAATTTATATCCCTATATTTTTCTCAAGCTATCACGGCGTTATAAAAGGAGGCTTTATCCCTAAGTTTCCTTTAGACATGCTTAGCGATCTGTTGGATATAAAATTTAATATGATCGGGATAGGGGAAGGTTTGCTCGCGATAATAGGATGGCTATTTTTAAGAAATACATTTAGATTACAATGGTCCTATCTGAATATCCTATTTATTTTTTCTCTTTTAATTTGGTTATCTCATCCGGAAATCTTATGTTCAAGATATTTCGGATATCTTCTACCTTTTCTTTTTCTTTTAATCGTTGTCGGTGCATATTACTTTTTAGAATTATCACCAAACCGCTTATATCCTTATACTCTGGGGCTTGTGATTGTCGCGTTGACATTGATTGTTTGGCAATGGCAAAGTAAACCAGCCAAATTAGTAGAAGATTTTAAATGTTACTATAGAGAAGCCGTAGAATTTGCTCAAAAGAATTCAGACAATCAAACACATTTTTGTGCCTTTGGCAATGAGGATGGATTTTTTCAATTCTATTCTCATGAACCTGTATCAACCTTCCAAACATTTGATGATTTCTTGTCATTTTATAAACAGGGGGGCAATATATTTTGTTTTGCTATTATGGGCCCCCCGATGACCATCGAACATAAAAAAATATTCATTTTCTTAATAAATAACGCCCAAGAAAGAAATTTTGATGATATTATTGTATTTTATTTAAAAGGGGGAATGGCTTACAACGATCCATTTAAAACATGAAATTACTTCGTAATAATTTTTTTATCGCATTTATTTTCCTTTTAGCCTATCTAGCCACAAGCCCCTATATTTATGGCTGGGATGATCAGCATTTAGAAATTCCAATCCTCAAGCATCTCATTGATCCATCCTTATATAAAGGTGACTATTATGTTGAGAGCGCCACCAAATATTTCACTTGTTGGCTCTATCCCATTTTAGCAAAACTAATCACTGTCCAACAAATCCCTACCACTTATTTGGTCTTATTCTTGATTTCTCGTTACGTGATGTTTTATTGGGTATACCGCCTTTGGCTATTTATTGGAGGGAGTGTTTTTAGCGCTATTGCTGCCACCTCAATGTTTTTTCTCTTAGGCCGTACCGATGAATTCCTGTATCGCAGCTTCTGCCATGAGGAATTTAGTTTTATTTTTATGTTCGCAGGGCTTTATTGTTTTTATCGTGATTGGTATTTGGTCGCGGCCTTTTTGTTTGGCATCGGAGTAAATTTTCATGCCATCTATAATTTATTCCCTATGCTATACATGTTGACCTTTCTTATTTTTTGCCATCCTAATCGATTTAAAATAACCCTTCAAACAGGGGTTATATTTGTTATAGCTTCATTGCCGTTTCTTTGCTGGCAGATCCCCATATCTATCTCTAGGGAAATACTTCAACCAGTACCTGCCAATGAATGGATTCCTTTATATTTATTATCTTGCCCGCAAAATTTTCTTTTTGGAGGCACGCCAATCAAGGAAGTTTTAAGCAATCTTCACCAATTTTGGCAAAATTTTGCACCATATTTTTTCTTGATGGGATTGTATCTATTTCAAATAATTGTTAACCCTGGTTTTCGTAAAGATAAGAAAATACACGCCATCATGGGACTTTCCTGGTTTTTGATTGGGATCGTCTATTATTTTGATTATATTGACCCTAAACGCTTTGTTTTAGATTTAAATCTCGTACGGGTAGTTCAATATGTGCGCTTTTTTATGATGGGCTATATTACTATTTGGGCCTGTGATCAGATAGCCCGTTCAAGGCCATGGTTGGCCTTTTCTGCTGCCATTTTGGTCTTATCCTGTGGTACAACTAATTTAATTGGCTTATTCTTTCTTGGGCTCGTCATCATCGTATTTACAATTGATGCCATGTTCCAAAAACCTTCATCTTATCGGGAAAAAATAATTGGCGGGGGATTAGTCGCCATGGTGGCATTAATACTTTTCTTCTTAGGTTTTGAACTCACCACCTCTCCGCAAGTCCCAGTGTTCTGGCATAGATTTAATTATGATCTTGCGGTCATGATCATTTTATTCATAATCTTGATCTATAAAAGTGATAACGTTTGGCTTCGACGATTATTAATCATTACTCCTTTGCTCGGATCCTTCAGTGTCAGTGTTATCAATATTAATGAATATTTAGATTTAAAGAAAAATGGGCCTGGAGCATGGGAATTGCTCCGTGATTGGGAAGATATGCAAATTTATGTCCGGGACCATACACCCAAAAATGCTCTAATATTAACTCCTTACGATATGCCCATGGGTGGCTTTCGAATCCACTCAGACAGGAAAGCCCTAGTTTGCTATAGGGATTGCGGGATTATTGGTTTCGATTATGCCGCAGCCGTCGAATGGAATAAACGCATTAATGACATCAAAGCTTTTAAGATTTACACGGGTGAACGGGTGGATCAATCAGTGATGGTCGCTATTCTAAAATATCGGGTTGATTACGTTCTTTTTATGAAATATTACGGGCCGCCTACTGACACAGGCATACTAAAAAAGATTTACGAGAATAATGTATTTTCTTTGTTTCAAGTAGTGTGACACCTTGCCTAAGCACTTTCTATTCTAATGATTAAAAGAAATTCTATAACTCTCATCTGCTTAAGCATACTAATTTTAATCAGCTTATCGTCTTTCTTTCTATCCTATTGGCAATTAGATCGCATCCCCTATGGATTTCATGTGGATGAGATGAGCGGTTCTATTAGCGTCGGATGCTTGATCACCCAAGGGGTTGATGCTAATAATGCTTCTCATCCTTTATTTTCAAACATGAATTATGGCACACCCAAACCGCCAACCTTTATTTACCCGGCAATTGCCTGGGGACGTGCCGTTGGCTATTCTGTTGCCAGCTTACGGGCATTAACCGTCACCGTCCATTTACTTGGCGTCATTGGATTATTATTCTTGGCCAGATCATTCCTAGGATGGCCATACGCGATCTTGACCGTTACAGTGGCTAGCCTGTCCCCATGGACTTGGAGTATCAGCCGGGTTGCCTTTGAATCATTATTTTCTGCGAGCTTTTTGATCTGGGGGATATATTTTTTCTTAAGATCTAACAAGACCTGGAATATTGTTACAGCCGCTTTATTCTTTGTGGCTGCGATGTATACATATCCGCCTTTTAGATTACAAATACCTTTAATGCTTATATCCTTAATGATTTATACGCATTACAAGAATCCACGAACACTACACTCCTGGATAATTTTTACCTTTGCATTAATTATCCCGTCTATTCCCTTGATCAACAGAATATTAAGCGGAGAGATACAATCCAGGTTTAATGCCATCAGTATCTTTTCTAAAGAATATTTAAGCTCTATTCACAGTTCGGGCCATCTGATAGATATTTTAGGCATCTTTCTAAATAATTACTTGCTCCATTTTAAATGGAATTTTTTATTTTTGACAGGAGATCCTTCATATGTCCATTCGACGCGACATTTTGGTATTTTGAGCTGGTTGGATATCGCTGCCTTGCTCATGGCGTTAATATGGTGCTTTATGCTTTTAATCAATAAGAACAGAAATAATAACCCAATCCTTGAACAAAATATTTTACTCATATTCCTGATAACAAATATCTTAATTGGTGTCATCCCAGCGGCTTTGACTAATTCAGAACTTCCCAATTCCTTGAGGATAACCGGATCATGGCCTTTTATGTGCCTATTTAGTGGGTATTTCCTATGGCAAGCTTGTGAACGATGGGGGCGTTTCCAATGGGCAGCCACATGCGCACTCTCAATCCTGTTCGCCGTAACATATTTTAATGTGTATTTTAAAATTTATCCTCAAGAAAGCAAGGGCATGTTTGCCTATTGGACGTTAGAGCAGGCCAATCAATTAAAAACCGATGAAGATTGGCTGAAATTCGTACTTCTTTACCGACATCAGGATTATAATGCCAGGTATTTCTTGATGCAATACCATGGGGTCAGCTGCACGGAGTCAAAGAAGATTTGGGAAGGGATGAGGGATTTATCAATCAAACATGGGATATATTAATATAAAATGGCATCCTCTGAGAACATTTATATTCTAGGCATTTCTGCCTTTTATCATGACAGCGCTGCTTGCCTGGTAAAAAACGGCGAGATCATCGCTGCTGCGCAAGAAGAACGGTTTACCCGTCAAAAGCATGATGCTTCTTTCCCCATTCATGCGGTGCATTATTGCCTTAAAGAAGCAGGCATTAATATTAAAGACCTTTCTTACGTCGCTTTTTACGAAAAACCATTCTTAAAATTTGAACGGCTGCTGATGACCTATCTCGCCTATGCCCCTCAAGGGATAGGATCTTTTTTAAAGGCCATGCCTGTCTGGATTAACGAAAAGATATTTATCAAGGACATTATTAGAGAAAAACTCAAATTTGATAAAGAGATTATTTTTCCGGAGCATCATGAATCTCATGCAGCTTCAGCTTTTTTCCCATCACCTTTTAAAGAAGCCGCCATCATCACCCTGGATGGTGTGGGGGAGTGGACGACCACCAGTTATGGGGTGGGGCGTGATAATAAGATCAACCTAACAAATGATATCTGTTTCCCTCATTCATTAGGTCTACTTTATTCAGCATTCACCTATTACATCGGTTTTCGTGTGAATTCCGGTGAATATAAATTAATGGGATTGGCCCCTTACGGAGAGCCAAAATATACGAACCTGATCAAAAAGGAACTCGTTGATATTAAACCTGATGGTTCTTTTCAATTGAATCTTAAATATTTTAATTTCCCTGTTGGTTTAACAATGACTAACGATCATTTTCATCATTTATTTGGCGAAGCTCCCCGAAAACCTGAAGGTCCCATCACTCAGAAACATATGGATATCGCCCGTTCCATTCAAGTCGTGACTGAAGAGATCATGGTTAAGATCGCTTGGCATGTGTATAAAACCACCAAACAAGATTATTTGTGTTTAGCCGGTGGGGTGGCCTTAAATTGTGTTGGTAATGGTAAAATTTTAAAAGAAGCACCTTTCAAGAATATCTGGATTCAACCCGCTTCGGGCGATGCCGGGGGAGCTTTGGGAGCAGCTTTATTAACCTGGTATCAATATTTAAACAATCCAAGGTTAGCAGACAATATTCATGACAAACAAAAATCTTCTTTGCTAGGCCCAATGCCGGATGAAGATGTTAAAGCCCTGGCTGATCGTAGCGGATGGATTTATAAATTCATTTCAAATGAGGATTTACCCACAGCGATTGCTCAGTTAGTTCGAGACGAAAAAGTTATCGGCCTTTGTCAGGGACGCATGGAATTTGGGCCAAGGGCCTTGGGGCATCGCAGCATCATTGCCGATGCACGCAGCGAAAGAATGCAATCCATCATGAATTTGAAAATCAAATTCCGTGAATCTTTCCGGCCATTTGCACCGAGCGTATTAGAAGAAAAAGCATCAGAGTATTTCGATCTTTCGATCAAAAGCCCCTATATGCTTTTAGTGGCAACTATTAGGGAAAATCTGAAAATAAAGGAAATGCCCATCGAACAAGAGGAGGGACTGCAAAAACTAAAAGTTAAGCGATCTTTAGTGCCAGCCATTACTCATGTCGATTTCTCAGCCCGTGTTCAAACTGTTTCTGAAAACGACAACCCGCTTTTTTATAAAATCATTAAGCAATTTGACACACTGACCAATTGCCCACTGCTCATTAATACCTCATTTAATATTCGAGGCGAACCTATTGTGGCTACAGCAGCTGACGCCTACCGTTGTTTCATGTGCACGGATATGGATTATTTATTAATCGGCAATTGCTTATTTGAGCGGGAAAAACAACCCAATAAGGATAAATATAAAAAAGAGGACATTTCCACTATTTTGGACTAAAAATATTGTATGAAAAAACCAACAATTTATAATTATTTCGCCCCTTTTTTAATGCTCTTGATTGGTTTAAGACAATTCTCCAAACACGGCATAGTTCCTATAGCTGTCATCCCTATTCTTATTGGCCTTTTTAGCTTGTATCTGGTCATATTCAATCATCATTTATTAGAGCGCATATTAAAAATCATTACAAAAGTTTGGCTTCCGATAGGCCGATTTATTGCCTTAGCTCTACTTACGATTACTTTCTACCTACTTTTTGCCCCTGTAGGATTATTGTTAAGATTAATCAAGAAAGATATATTGAACCGTAATTTCAAGAATGATAAATTAACTTATTGGCTAGACAGACCATCTAAAGAAGAGAATAATTATACTCAGCAATTTTAGACAGGGGAGAACGAATGTCAAAATTAAGTATGTTAAAAGAATTATGGGATTTTCTAAAGGTACGCAAGCGCTTTTGGCTGGCCCCCATCATTATTATTTTCATTCTTTTAAGCTTGCTCGTCATATTTGTACAAAGTTCTGCGGTCGTGCCATTTATTTATACCCTTTTTTAAATCTTAATGAGTTCAACCTCTCTTAAACAAAAATTACTTCTCAATTTCTTCGGTCTTTTTCTTACCGTCATTCTTCTTGAAATCGGTTTGCGCTTGGCTGGAGGACTTGTCTTTTTCTTACAAGAACGGCATAATCATTTATCTTTCAAACAAAATGAATATCGCATCCTTTGCCTGGGTGAATCAACGACAGCATTAGGAGGGGAAGATTCTTATCCCAGTCAATTGGAAGAATTGCTCAATACTCCTAATCAGCCCACCCATTATACTGTTATTAATGAGGGCATTATCAGTACAACCACTGAATATATCCTTTCACATCTTGAAAGGAATCTGGATCAATACAAACCGCAATTAGTGATCCTGATGATGGGAATTAACGATAAGGCATATTTACATCATTCATACAAGGCATTATGGTGGGAAAATGTTAAGTCCTATTTAAAAGACTTTCGTGTTTATAAATTAATCAATCTTATAGCCGAACATATTTCTCACCGAATGGGCGAGATTAATGCATCTGCCAGATCACAAGATCATCCATCAAAGGTGGAAAATAATAATCAACAAACCGAGGATTTCCTAAAACTCCTGATTGCTGAATCCATCCAAAGCTATCAGCAACATGCGCTGGCCAAAGCCCATTACCTGGAAATCAAACAAACTCTGCAAGCAGAGCAAGAAAACCAATATGCCCATCAATCTATCATTCAAGCGAGCCTCGCTTGCGTTGAACTCTCCCGTCGGTATCGCCTTAAAGGACTTTTAGATAAAGCCAGGCACATCTTAGAAAATGCCACCAGCCTAAACCCCAACAGTCCTGATATCTTCGCAGAATGGGGAAAACTCTCATTGGCTCTGAATAACAGCACTGAAGCGATCAAATATTTTCAAGCAGCATTGTCTCAAGACCCCAAGAATAACGATGTCTTACTGGGGCTTGCCCATGCTTATCATGAAGAACATAACGATTATGCCTTTCTTGTTTATAGCGCCTATTTACAAATCAATCCTAACGATTATTGGGAATACATTGAATTTGCCCACTGGTTGAGGGAAGCCAAGCATTATGATCTAGCAGAGGCCTATTTGACCCATGCCATAGAGCTGGCACCTTATTTTGACCAAGCCTTCCTTGATATGGGCCAAACACTGGATATCCAAGGCCAATATGCCAAGGAAGAAGAATTCTACAAGAATGAAATCTCTCTTTATCCTAAAAATGGCCGCCTCTATCAAGCCCTTGAAGAATTTTATCAACGGCAGGGCAAAGTTGATTTAGCCAAAAAATATTATGAAAGTACCGCTAAATTGCAGAAAGCAGAGTATTACCCAGTCACCTTTGTTAATTATTCTCTAATTCTGGATAGGATTTTGAGCCGAAAAATTAAAGTAATTGTCATGCAATACCCCCTAGAAGATATTGATGTATTAAAGAACTATTTAGGGGATAGGAACGGTGTTATCTACGTTGAGAATAAGGAGAATTTTAAAGAAGCTTTGACTAAAGAAAATTTTAACTACTATTTTAAAGATAATTTTGCATATAATTTCGGCCATTGCACACGAGCCGGCAATGCACTGATCGCCCAAAATCTTTCCAAGGTTATTGAGGAATAATTTTAAATTATAAATTCAGAGTTCGCAAGACTTATAAACTACAAAATTTCATATTAACGATTTTTTTATTTTTCTTTATAATAAATTTAGATTAAATAGTTAATTGAAGGAGAATTTCGCAAAATATGCCTTACGGAGGATGATTTAGATAATAATAAATGGGACGGGTCAGGTTTGCAATTTAAATTAAGTGCAGAGGATAGTGAAAAGTTTATGATGAAGGAATATGACGAAAAGGGGAAGGTAAAAGAAAGCATAGATCAGGATTCTATAAAAGCTATACGGTATAACAATCAAGCATATGACTATTATTTAAAAGGAGTTCAATTAGATTTAGGATTAGATTTGGTTGAAAAAGCTTTAGCAATTCAACCTGATAATTTTGCGTTTTTAGATACTAAAGCGATGTTGTTATATAAAGCGGGCCAAATAGATAAAGTTTATGAAATTATTCAAAAAGTTTTTACGTTAGCTTCTCAAGACCCGGAAGTAAAACAACATTTCTTAATGATAAAAACAGCCCATGATGTTCCCAAGTAGGGGACATTAGGACAATAAATTGGGCGTGGGTATTTTTCATATTCTTTTTTCTTTTTGTTATTGCAATGGAAATGAAAAAAGAAATAATCTGTTTTATTTTGTTAATTTCCTTATGTGTTACGCAGTTAATTATTCAATTAAAAACGGGATATTCTTTTGACAGATCGTGGAACGAAGCCTATTCAAAAGAAGAACGACCGAATTTTTATATGGCGGGGTAGGAAAGATATTTTAAAGCCCAAGAGTTTTTCTAATATCTTTAATAAGAAGGTAAAGATGAAGGGAGTCGATAGGAGAAGGCTCAAAGCCAAGTTCTTCATAAAAACGTCTGACTTCTGCGTCTTTGGCCTGAACAAGAACAGCGCGGCCGCCAATAATTTCAGCGGCGTCGATGATCCTTACAAGAGCGTCACGGACCAGAGCTTTGCCAACACCTTGGGCTTGCTGTGTTTTATCAACGGCAAGGCGGGCAATGATAATGACACCAACAGGATGGGCGGGGAGACCTTTACCAATGCGATGAGGGGCTGTATCCTTGATTACCGATCCTGGTGTTAGAGTATAATAGCCAACAACAATGTTGTCTTTAGTTGTGACATACGTTCTGGCTGATCCATTCTGATTATTAATAAGAGCAAAATTTTTTAGGTAATTATTTAAAGGTTCTGCCCCGCAATCAAAGCCAGTAACAACATGATGTCGATCAAGAAGAGTAGGGCTCTTAATTTTATCCATGAAAGATGTCCTGGAGCTTTAAAAGTTTCTTAAGCTTGGCGTTATCACGCGCGGGACGGTCTAATGCTGCACTAAAAGCCTTCCATTGAGCCTCTGGCAGGGTAAATTGGGTTTTATTTGCCACCAGTTCTTCTGCCTCTTTAATAGCGCTGTCTAAGACGAATGCGGATAGTTTCATCTTTTTGAGGCTGGCGGCATAAACTAAAAAGTCCTTTTGGGATCCTTCGATTCTCAAATCAATACGGGTGTCTTTTGGCATGATTGACATAGTAATCCTTTCTTTAGATGCTACGTTTCTAAGATACCATATGGTACACACTTTGTCCACACCATTTCGTGAAAGGATCACAAAATGCCCTAGGTAGCGGTATATAGATAAATTAACAGTTTATTGGCAGAGTTATTTAGATGTAGAAGATGTAGATTGAATACAAAGGGGACACTTTGAAGTGTCTCCTTTGTATTAATTGTATGTCTTTAGCTTGCAACGTTTAATAAAGTTGCATTGGGTAAACTTAAACTATTCTCAAGATCCAAAACCCTAATCCCTATATGCCTGGGCTTTATGTTGTCTAAATCTTGATAATATAAATGTCCTGTGTAATTAAAAAGCACTTCACCATTGACCATGTCAAAATCAGTAACTGAAGGCAAATTATTTTGTAAATACTGTTTAGTATTTGTATCATAAATATGGAAACCTTTGATATCTATCCATCCAACCCGTCCTTCTGAAGCAATTAATTTTGTTGACGGAGAAGAACTTGATACCAGAGTTTTGGGGACGCAAGAATAAGGCGTACTTATATTACATGTCACTATGTTTTGTGAATTTAAAAATTGCCATACCAAGGTTTCTGTGTTGGTATCAAGGGACATCTGGCTGTTTGCCATGACATTGCTAGGTATCAATGAGTAACTACTATAAGTAAATTGTCCATTTTTAAATACCCGTATAAAGGTATCATTATTTTCAGACACTACTACCACTGTATCATTTCCTATAATTCCTGCCGTAAAACTATATAATCCTGCGACGCCTAAGAAAGTAACAGCGCTGGATGGAACCACACCTTTATTAATATAAGTAGCGAATGTGCTCAAGGGTAATGCGGCTACATAATCACCATTAGGTGTTACACGAGCCCCCCAAATTAAAGTACTTCCCACAACATGAAAAGCTTTAAGAACTGCCCCTTGTGGGCCAATATTAACACAACTTTGAGTAAATAAAGCGCCTGTGTAATTATTATCTACGTAACAAAGTTGAGGATTGCCACCATTATAAGTTTCCATAATAAAGCCATTCGTATCAAACGAGCCAATAGCTTCAACAGGATGAGAAAAAACGCCTGGAGTAAGTATAACGCCTGCTTTTAATCCGCTAATCGCTAGGGAATTATGATCCTGCAAGGGGTCATAATTATAGATATCGCAATTACCTGAATTATTATTACAATAATTAAAATAGCCCATCAGAGCATTTAATGATACAGAAGTCACATATTCCCCGCCAGTATTTGTCAATTGAACAATCTTACTTGCAGTTGCATGAGCCAAAGATGTCATCATTAATATTGCCATTAATATGAAACTCATTTTTTTATTCACGATTATAACCTCCCTTTATGTCCCATTTAATAATGTTTTACCAACCTTTTAGAAAGGATAACATGTGGATCGAGAAAAAACAAGTTGAGGAATAAAAAAACTGTTTTTCGATTTTTTAAAGAATTAATTATCATCCACCGGTTCACCCGCTTGATGCATCCAGTGGGCGACGTAGGCTGGATCATTTAAGAAGGAATGGCCCATCGGAAATTCAAAAGCCATTTCAATAGCAGAATATAATATATCCGTCCGGAAATAAGGGTCTTTTCCCATGAATGCAGGGCAAGGTTGACCTTCCTTGATTAGAGATTGGCGATTAGTAAGGGTTTTATGCTTAACCTGGGCCCAATACATTAAGGTATAAACATAATGACATTGACTGCTTTGAAGGCTTTGGGATAGATCAAAATAAGGATACGGGGTAATGACTCCATTAAACATGGAAGGATAATAAAAAACACCCGGGTTATAACTCTGATTTTTAAATATCCGTGTTAAATAGGTGGTCGTCATCAGACCATGTGCTGTGAATATTATAATAATCAATGGCAATATCTTTTTAAAGAAACTCCCTTTAAATTCTTCCCAGACATACTGCATCACTAATGTTAAGGTCACATAATAGATAAAAGAAAAAAGACATCCATACCAAAATACAGGCCATGTATGAACATTATGGGACAATTGAAAAGTATGAAAGAAGACAAAAAGCACGAGAAGGGTTAAACCTGAAATAATTTGTTTAAGTCTGAATGAAAATTCCTTCTTTTTATAAATCAAGAAAATCAAAAGGCTAGTTAAAAAAACAAAAGCTAAGGTGTGAATAATCTGGAGAAAGATAAGAAAAGGGTGATTAAGTAATGGAACAAAATTCCATTTGAGATTTGGATCAGTCGAGAATAATAAATAAAAATTAATAAAAAGATTGTGCCAATTAGGCAAAAAGAGGCTCGATATATGGGGGAAATCCCGATAATGAGTCAAATCTATGATTTTGTGATTAACAACAAAGTGAATCCAGGGCAAAAAGAAATGAATGATAAAAAAATAAAAGATAGGAAGCAGGAAATAAGAAATTAAAAAGACAGTTTTTTCTTTAAATCTTAATATAAGTGGAAGAAAAACAAAGGCAAGGGCCACCAAAAGAAAAGTCCCTGTCTCATCAGAAAAGAAGGTGATGAGCGTGCATAGAATCGCACTGATAAGAGAAAACCAGAAAAAAGGGACATTCTTAATTGAAATTTCCTTATCCCTTAGATGAGGATAAAAACCTGTAACTATGACTAGTGTCAAGATAGCAAAGAAATTCACCATGCTTTTGCCAGGATGGGAAACTTGAACGAGCGGGCTTAAAAATCCGGTGGAAGTCAAATAAAGGCTGGTGCCCCCAAGAGCAATGATGGGCTGACAATTAAGATTCCTAAAAAACCTATAAAACAACAAAGGAAGGCCGATAAACAGAAACGGCCAGACTAAGGACAATGTCGGATGAGGAGGGATATAATCCCAAAGATTGGCACGGAATTTAGCATCCAGCACTTCGACAAAATTAGAAAGTGGCCGGGAGAGCCTATTTGGATCAATTTCAATGATCTTGGTATTGAGGAATTTTGTAATATCTCCAGGCTGCCATTGTTTGCCATTTTCTAAGATCCATATATGGGTTTTTAATTTCTCAAACTGCATCCAGGTTAAATCATAATTCATTAAGACACAAACAAAATAAACGTAGATAAAAACTAGATTGAGAATGAGAAAAGCAAAACCCCAGGTAAATTTAATTTCCTTTGTAAAAGATTTCAAATTGGCCTCCAGACCTTCATAAGATAAAATTTACGATCTTGCGGCGAATTGACTACAAGCGATCCTGCGAGTTTATAATAATTTGATAGATTTGAGGGCAATACATCTGAAGAATACCCAGCTTCAATAATCACCAGATCAAATTTTCTGTTTGTTATCATATCATTAATTTTATTAGCAAATATCGCTTGGGCCTCACCAACCCTTTTGTCTTCCTTAAAGAAATGACCCAATAAACCATTACGATTACCACCTTGAGGATAAAAAGCAGAACCGTCATCAATAATTTCTTTATTATCCTGGATCAATAGCGGAGCGATCAAGGAAGAATTATAAATATTTCCGTTTGATCGAACAAGCATCTCCATGGTATTCCAGCCAGGCACATGCTTGTCAAAATATTTATAATCATCATCTGAACTTAATAAAAATAAATTATAAAGCAATAAAAATGAAAAGAAGATCGGCCATAAAGAAATCTGCCCAACAAGCCAAGCCACAAAGATCACCAGGAATGGAGAAAATAATTGAAAGAAATACCATAAGTTAGCCCCATAATGCCTACCCATCGAAAATATCAAGACACAACCAAGAAAAACTCCCGCAAATATATCTAAAGGTAAGCGTATGGAAATTAAAGGTTTCTCAAAACTATTCCAAGAGAATAATGGAAACCAAGATTTTATGGAATCTTTAAATCCATTATTCCGGACGACTTT
>Ga0302280_1000687_pt1 | contig 29967 bp, 16 predicted proteins | sample III_Fen_E1_1_FD_198771 | JGI IMG/M metagenome (GOLD analysis project Ga0302280, IMG submission 198771) | Peat permafrost microbial communities from Stordalen Mire near Abisko, Sweden - III_Fen_E1_1 | ecosystem: Environmental > Terrestrial > Soil > Wetlands > Permafrost | place: Sweden: Abisko... | reverse complement strand
ACTATTAAAATTACAACGACCAGATATATTCATTTGTTGCATATTATTAATGGCTGGAGAAGTAGTGATAGTTATCATTATTTCATTTGTACCGTCGACTTTATCTATACTAACTACTGTTAGAGAAACAAAACCATCATAAATGCAATGACTTGGCGTAGTTTTAGAACCATCAATGCATTTGTAATTAGTTTCAACTCGGCAGGTGCTGGAACAACCATCACCATCAATAGTATTATCATCATCACAGGGTAATATAAATAATAAGCCATCTCCGCATATTTAAGAACATATTTACCCGTTTAAATAGTATCCGGTTAAACAAATACATATTTGCCCTGTAATGATAAAATTTTATTTAATACTGCAAGTTAAACAGGTATCACCGCTAGAGTTTCGAACAACATTATCACATCCCACCATAGTTGTGCAATGAGATCCTGCTAAATGTCCCTGAATGCATTGACAAGCTCCGTTGATAAGTTAAGGATAAAACTATTAACTATTACATTTAATGCAAGTCGATGATCTTGGAGAAGATACTTGAGTGACTTTAGAACAGCCAGCAACTTTGGAGCAACCTCCTGCAACTATTAGTCCAGCACTACAAACATTGCAAGTAGTCTTGTCACTACAGTTGAGACATCCAAACATTAATGAAGCGCATAAAACACAATTGACCCCTGGGCTTGGTGCGTATAGAGGGGTGCATGAAGTGCAAGTATTGCCTGCAGAACAAGTCACGCATTTAGTCATGAGAAGTGGACAACCAAGGCATGTATGTGAACCAAGATCTAAAGCAATATTAGGATTTGGTACACAGGCCACACAAATCGTCGGGCTGTTACAATTTTTGCAATTACTAAGGAAATTACCACAGGGTTCACATTGAAATGAAGTTGGACTAACAGTCAAAGTATTAGGATTGCATCGAGAACAAATTGTCGGTGAAAAACAATTTAGACAATGATTCATTAATTCACTACATAATTGGCACTGAGACGTTGAGTTAATGGTATACGTATTATTAGTACATAAAGTGCATTGAGTTGAGTCCAAACATCGAACACAAAATGACATTGCACTGCTACAAGAATTGCAGGTGCCATTTGAAAGGTAGTCACCATTATAACAACCATCACATAGGCTGACGCTCACCAAGCATGATGTACACCGATGTATGGCATTAGAGCAGCAAGATGTCCCAGCTCTCCAATAGCCTGAGTTGCATGAAAAGCATGAATCCGGAAAGCCGTTGTAGCACGAAAAACATTGAGCCACGTTACAAGTTTGCGAGTTGAATGTAAAGAGCATGGTAAAATACATAACTAAATAAACGAATTGAGCATTAGATTTGTTCAATGGCAACGGAGTTATGTTTGGTTCTTTCATTATTGATTGTGTGAATATAATTTTATATCTATCTTGAGTTGCCATGAAGAAAAAAACAATAAATATATCAAAATTATCTCATTGGATCTATGGCCGATTCCCACTCACAAAATTAAAAAATTAGATATTTCCTAATTGTTGTTGAGTATACTTCATTTTTTTTAGTCTTTATTTTAGTTAATTTCTAATTATATAAATCTTATCAACATTTCTATTCGTTAAAGAAACTTTCATATAAAAGTGAATTCTAAAATTTATATGATTGTATTGTTAATCTGCTTCATAAAGCGAGCATTAATTTAACTATGATGGGAACTCTTGGTCTTAATATTCACACTTCCATCTCAGCATTCGCTTATCGATCAATATATTAGTGACAAATACGCAAGAAGATTAAGTTCCAAATGAGAAGATTTAATAAGTATTTTCTCCAGTCTATAACGAAGTCAAGCCTGTTCCTTCCTTCCATTATATTTGTTTTCTAAATTAAATTTTATATCCAATCAAAAAACAATCAAAAAAACATAATTTGTAAATATTATCTACGAACAGTTTTAATCGTCTTTATGATGTTTTGTTTATTGTTGACCTAAGAAAATAATCTTTCATAGATTAAAATCATTACCTCTGATGTTCATCAAAAATCAAAACTAATCCTATTTAAAAACATCCAATAGTAAGAACGGATTTTTATCCAGAAATGATTCAGGTTCACTTATATTTAGTTGCTGCAGAAACGATACAGTCAATGATCTAGAACCAAATTCCCCTCAACGATCTTATTAAAACAGTAAAATCTCCATCAAACGGGAAATGAAAAAAATAGTTACCTTCGATGAGGGGAAGGCCTCAATCGTTAGTGAAGGTCAAATAAGTCCTTATTCCAAGAAATCTTTGCAGAATGGACAACCCAATAAATATCATTCAAAAAATAATTCAGATTTATGTCAACTCGCCAAGAGCTGTCATCAAAACAGATAATTCCAAGGGCAAGCTGTCAATTACAACCAAATTAACTTAATTCATAATTACGATGGAATTTTTCCACAGCAATCAATCCATAGTCAAGATAAAAATGCGAGGCCTTAAAAATATTCTGTCCAGCCATATGAAATGAATACTCCTGCTAAAAATGAGGAGATATATATCAACCAAAGAAGATAACGAGCAATATCTCATGGATAAATTCATACTTAAAATAAATATTCTCTTAATCACTCTTTGCTGAATCAAAGATAGAAACATTAGCCTTGTAAATTCGTTTATACTGATCCAGTAAAGATATAGTCTCAGAAACCGAAAACTTCTATCGGCAATTTTGCCTTTGGACATCATAAAAGACTCAGAAATAATGTTGTAAATTTTCCTATTAAATAAGAATAGTCTAAGTTACAATCATAAAATTCAAGTCAGCCGAGACAATCAATTGGCTATAGACCTAATACAATGGATGAATAGTAAAATATTTTTTTGCATCGAAGCTCCCATAATAATCCTCAAACAATTGCGCATTGTGCTGACTTGTTTGGGAGAAAATTATAAATGAGCAATTAAGAGCAGCATATCATAAATCTGAATAAGCAAAGAAACTGTCATTAGTTTCAACCATTTCATTATTGATATTATTTCAATAAATAGTAATCTTAAAATACAGACATATATATATCAATATTTCTCTTTGAATTTAATAATATCAACTAAACTTTCTTATATGTCTCTCATGTGATAATTAAATAAGTCCTTTCGCTACCACTTTCCAATCTCCTGTGTAGCACTACGCTATGTTAAAGACTCTATCTTTTGTTCAAGGTCAGCAGTGATTTCTCTTCCCACTTGCTGCCAATTTGGTCCATTAATTTCTTCTTTCATTGTTTCAATTTTCACGTATTCAGTTTGAAGCTTTTCCCTGATATAGACTAAATCTCCAGTTAGTTATTTCTCTTGAGCTTCTATGTATTACTGGACATATTTATCACTCTCCTTAAAAATATCATCAACCATTTTATAGATCTTTTGTTTCATATGCTGAAGTTCTTCATTTATTACAATCATCATCTGAGAGTTAAAATTATTTATTTTCTTATTAATACTCTCAATTTATCCTCTCAATTTCGATTACAGTTTTTATAAAAGTCGAACAGACTACATTTTTTCAGACTAAATGTTAGAATATTCTGAAACTCTCCTTGGCCAAATAAAATGTTCGCTCACTTTACTGTTCTCTATTTCTGGATTTCTATAGCTTGTTGATTCATATTCTTGTTCCTCAAAGTCATCATATGATCGACTTTCCGATAGTGAGTTACTAACTGAATTGCCATACTGAAATGGTGAAAAAGTGAAGTTACTTTGCTGCTTATTTGAATATATTTTCGAGTAATTGGGGGTTTAGAATTATTAGCGACTGAAGTTTTGTTTCAAAATATTTTTTTTAGGAGTGCGAAATTGAGCGCTATTTTATTTGGAATAGTTAGATCGTTGACTACTTTGATGGTGGGAAGAAGCATTGGAGTGGAGCGACTGTTTTCTCAGAAATTAAAGTAGACTTACATTCCCTGAGTCCATAATTCAATTTTATTATTTGAATTAAAATAGAATCAAATTAATAAAAAGGCATCAGTCGTTGATTTATTGAAATCAAGAACTAAAAATCATCTTATTATTATCTTATTATAAAATCCATTGATAACTAAGTAGGTTTCTCTATGACAAAGATTTACCGACTTAGTTAAAGATGGTCATGAGTGACAACTTATGAATGGTCTATATCTATGTTATCTTATTAGCTGACAATAATGCAATATCCTCCATCGATATTTTTTATTGACACAGATAAATGAAAGGATGCCCTCGAGAAAGAGTTTAGAAGAAATAGCTGTTAATTTATATGAAGAAAATATAAAATACTATGTTGATATAAAATAAAATAAAATAAAATAAAATAAAGAATGTATGTTTGAATCATATGAATCTATCTTAGAAAAAGTAGGTAAAATAATCTGCCTTGGAGCAACAAACTCGACTGACTCTATAAATTTCAAAGTATTATAAGAAAATTCCTAAATGATAAATCATCAAAAGCACATGATTTCGAGTAACAGAAGCTTGAATTTGAATAGAATTCATCTGAATAGCAAATTCTTATTATTTTTTCAACCAATTATTAGTTAATTTAAGATGGGGATGGCTATAATATTTAAGTGTATCTTTCATAATTATATAAAATTAAATGGAACCAAATGTAGATCCAATGCTCACTGATCTTCAACAAAAAAATGCAGCCTTATCTCAGAGACTGGCCATGCTCTAGAATCGTAATACATAGTTGATGAACAGGAATTCAGTTGATTTGCTTCCGAATCAACACCCTCTTCAACAATCTTGTTAACAACTTTATCAACAACCTCATTACTACCCTTCTCAATAGCCTTATCAACGGTAGCTTTCTCCAGTTACTTATGGTAAAGTTTAAATTTATTCAGTTTATCCTTCTTCTTCTCGTGCTGTTATTCAGCCTACAATGGACGTTATCGGAAATATCACAGGATGGTAAGTCTGGTCTTGTTGCCTGTTTTGGTTTGGCCTTTTGAATTTGCTGGGAGGAGTCACTATGATCATAGTTGGAGCCATTGAAACAGTAAACTGGCAACTTTGTCGAAGCCCTTATACTGTCACATATAACGACCAATGTTGCTATTATAACAATTCTTACTATTATTAAACTTGCTACAATCCAAATACTTCAGTCTTGACTACTGGAATTATCCTTCTGTGCGTTGGATTTGTAAGTGCAATAGTTGGAATCGTCCTTCTTTTCAAAGCGCGCAAAATGTATCGCAATAACAATGAAATCTGCTGCTCTAGTTGTTGAATGATCTTATTTGAGCTTATTTCTCAGCTAAATTTTATAAGTGAGAATAATAATTTTCATAGAATTATGGCACAGTACCGTACTTGAGAAAACCTTTTTCAGAGATTAGAATTTTTACAAATAAAAAATGGGAAAGCCTATTTATGAATTCTTTCACACTTAATTAAAAGGGCCAAATCAAAGTTTTGCCTTAAGGCTTTTAAATCGGAAGTTTATTGTGAAATCATTTGTGATTGTAAAGTTATCATTGATTGCAAGTAATTAGTGATTGTGAAGTAATTAATGATTACCAATAATGATTACTACCTTGATGGTGGGAAGAGCATTAAAGTAGATCAAATGCTTTCTAAGAAATTAAAGTAGGCTTGCATTCCATGAGTACATAATTCAATTTATTATTCAAATTAAAATAGAATGAAACTAATAAATGAGCATTAGATAAGCATCAGTCATGGATTTTTTAAAAAATAAAAAATATAAATAATCTTATTATTATCTTATTAACCGTTTAATTTTTTGCCGATTTATATGTTTTTTTAAATGATTACTACTATAACCTGAATAAAATTAAAAAAAAATAGTTTGGAAAAAAATATCAATGCTCTTTCATCGATTTAGGAACTATTTTCTATGCATATTGTTTATCAAAATATTTTTATTCTTTTAGTTAGATTTCGATTATGATAAATAAACATTTTATTTAAATTATAAAATAATTCTGGATGAGTGAAATATAAATAGCCGAAATATGGAATTAAATTAACCAAATCCTTGAGCTGAACATGGGCCGGTTCAGCATTAAATTGCTCCAAACCAGGAAGTGGTACTTACAAGTATTGTAAATAATATATCCATTCCTTCATGATAAGTTAATTAAAATCTTACAAATTCAATCGGAAGAAGCAGCCATTGATAGAATGCTATTGCTATTGACTCAGGAGGAGATCATTTAGGATGATTTTTTGGAAATTAAGGGCAATGATATAGTCAATGGAGATGTCGATAGCATTTTCTATGTTGTACAACTATTGAATGCTTTAGTTTAAAGAGCTTTAGAGGAAGCATAAGCTGAATAAGGATAAACAGGGTAGTAAGGGCAAGAAGGGTAGGAAGGGTAGGAATAGGTTTAGAAATAAGGAGAAAGGCAAGAAAATATACATTCTCACGAAGAATTGGTTCCTTCATAATAATTGAAACCATACTCTCCACTTCAAAACATACCGAAAATAACTGCACCAGATTTGAGAAAAAATCTATCTGAAGAAGAAAGCTAAAGAGAATGCCATTCTGTGCAAGGAATAGGACATGAGTTTGAATAAGACGAGCAAGATTAATCATAGGAAAATGATCATCAATTTGAAGAATTGAAGAATAAGTAGAAAATGTTTAATAATGATTTTCCTTAAAGCAAGAAACAGAATAATTCGCCAACAAATCTGAGAGATACAAACGTTAAAAATGAAGAATAATAATAATTTGATGAGAACTATCTCAGACAGCGACTCCAGAAACATAAAAGCGAATAGAGATTCAAAGATATATAGAAAAAAAGATAGAAAAAACCTCAAAAAATTAAGAAGGAGGTACAAAAAATTAAAAAATTAGTTACTCATCCTCACATTCAAAAAACATATCCCAAAGCATCAACTCTTTAAGAAAAGAAATTAACCCAAGTTGTAAAAAAAACAGTTACGGGCGTTAAAAAAATATCAGGCAGATCTAAGTAAAATTTTGGAGTAAATAAATTGATAGGGTCCTAGCAGATTGACAAAAAAAAGAGAGAGTTAAATAACTACTTATAAGGAACTAGAAAATTAAAAACCTATCATAAAGATAAGATATACAATCAAAAAATGAAGAATGATTAAAAGCTTAAAAAATTACTAAAAGTAAATGCTATTTAATTTAGTGGAAGGAAGATAATTTGCGTAGACAGAAACAAGAACTTGAACTTGATATGGAAACGAAAGTTCAGTTGAAAAAATAATTATATGTGAAAAAAATGTAAAATGTGTTTAACTTAGAAATCAGCTCATCTTAGCTCTATAAAAAAATAGAATGATCTAATTAAAAAGAGAAGAGAATGAACGGGAGAAAAGAGAAAAGGAACTTGCCCATAGGAGATTGGAGGCTATAGAACAACAATATAAAACTCAAATGAAGTTAATACATGAAAAAAGCTAAGACAAACTTAAGAAAAGAGGAGTCATGCATACTGATCATCGAGCCATTATCTAAGGACTTTAGAGATAACTGAAAAAATAAAACGACAAACAGTTAATCGATCTGAAAATGAAGTTTCGGAGAGAATAAGCCCAACTATAAGATGATTTATAAAAACTTCAAAGCGAAATCATCAAAGCCTATAAACGTAACTGAAATGGCTTATCTGAAATGCATCCTTGATTTTTTAAAGAATTATTGTTCCCGAGAAATAATCCTACTTTGATATCAATCATAATAAAGCATTGTAATTGTATTGATGAGTGAGGAGATTACTGTAATTAGCGAAACAGAAAAAAATGAACCCACTATGAGTCCCTAAAGCTCCTCGCCACCCAAACCCGAAATAAGCATGAGTAGATATTTGAATATCCAGAAAAGAAAAAGAAAATAAAGTAGAAAGCATTGCAATAGTTCTTAGCCAAGCCATAAGGAGAGATAATTGAGGTTCCTTCTCAAAAAGCAGAAGAATAAGCCAATCAGGAATCAAAACTGACTAACGAGACATTTCAGAATTGCAAAATATGTGGATAACTTTCATAGAAGCGAAAACAATGGTAAATCATTTATAAGATAGCTAATTTTGCAAAGATACAGTTTGCCTCGAGCACATTCGCAAAAAACGAAAATACAGAAACACTGCTAAATTCGTGAGAATTTGTGACGACTGTGAGGACAAGTACATCTATGACAAGTATATGATATTATAGACTAAGGCTGATTAAGCCTTGGCCATGCAAGAAATGATCATTCAGGCTAAACGCGATTAACTTGCAGAATTAGCTGCAGCAAAACATACACGCATTCAACTTCTTCATAATAAAAGAAAAGAGTTGGATTAATAAAAGAAGGAAAATGACTCCAAAATTAAAACTACAGAAAATTAGCATGCCAACAAATTGAGAAAATTCTAAGTCAAATCTAACTAAAATGAGCAAAGGGAGAATGAAGTTAAGCAATTGGAGGATTCATTGCCTCGGCCACTCGATGATGACTACAATTGTTTGCTTGAACAAAATGCCAAAATAACCAAGTAGTTGGTAAAGTACTAAAAAATGTGCGCCTAAGCATTGAAAGCGAAGTCTACCCGTTAAAAATAACTGTATGATGCTTACTACAAATGGTAGCAAAAGGAATCGGTGCGTGCAAAAGCTAAAAAGAAATAGGAATGCCTTATCTATTGATATTTATGTTCACTGTTCTATTTGATTAGTTTGGCTATTTTGGCATTTTGAAGTTGGGCTAGGAAATTCATGATAATGGCTAATATGGCTAAATAGATGCGAGAGCCGTCTTCAGGGGGATTCTTCGGAACTAAAACTCTCGGCGATATTAGGTTTTTTTGGCCATTTAATCATATTAGAGTAGAGCACTGCCTAGTCAAAGTAGCTCTTGCGACGTTCCTCCAGGCGTTTGCTTTAGGAATGTTCTAGTCTCCTTAAGAATCGTTGCTCCATTTCTTGATACTTTCTGCGAATCTGCTTGCGTGAATGGGAAGGAAAGTAGGCCTGGATTAGGGCTAAGTCAGCCCCATAGAGTTCAAGCAGCTGGATGAACAAAAAAATACCTCATAAAATTTAATCTCATCGTCTGTAGTCCAGGGACAGGCGAGCGAGTGTTTTGGCTGTTGGGCAAGTCGAATGCGTTGGACACGTATTTTGCCGATAAGTGAAAGAAGTGTTTCTGATTGCATGGTGTGATTGTTTAGATAATAATGGTATGAAATAAGTGGTTATTCTTTTATTTCAGAAAAGCTTAGTGAATGTTTTGACCAAATTATGGATGAAAGCCTTTCAGCCAAATCACTAATTTTAAAGACTTAGAAAGATAACTTATTGAGTGATATTTAGAATTTATTAGAATCGATAAATATCTATTTATTTAGCAAATAATTTACATAGCAATGAGTATTAGATACTCTCTCTTCAATTTTTCATCATTATTTCAACATTATTAAAAGAGCTTAACGAATGATCGATAATATTATTGTAGATGCCCCCTAAACCTTGGGAGAAGAAAGGAGGTACTTCTGGCTTTATTAAGTGTTACCCGCTCAAAACATATCATAAATTATACAAAGTAACCCTACTGTCAAGGAGGAGGTGCCTAAAGTGAGCACAGACCCTGCGCTTAATGATCCGAAATCGATCAATAGTCTTACCGGCACTGCAAATTCCCTCGGAGGAGCTAGTCCTTATAGTAGCTATGGAGGAATGGGTAGTTATGGTGGCCTCGGTGGTAGTATGCTTGGAGGCGGCTACGGTATGGGAGGAATGTATGGTGGTATGGGCGGTATGGGTGGTATGGGAATGTACGGTATGGGGATGGGAATGGGGATGGGTATGGATCAAAATAGCACTTTGTTTAATTCAATGATGGCCATGCAAAGTTTTGGTTTCCTCATCAATAGTCTCTGTGAAATTGCTCGCTCACTTGACCAAAATTATGAGGGATTGCAGCTCTTTAAGACGTCATTTAAAAGTACGCCATTAATAATACAGACTTATCATCGAAAGTACAGAATGGGGTGAAAGAAAGTGTCGTAGGAGCCGGTGAGCGAACTCGTTCTGCTGCTTTTTCAATAATGGATTTTATAAAAAAATATATTCTATGTATGGGCTGTAAAGACGATCGTTCAAAGGAGAAGTCAGTACGAATAATAATGGCCCTGGCAGCATTTCTGCTAATAATTTCATTTTACCCTCTTATAAGGCGATATCTATGCCGAAAGGTCTGATGCTCCTGTTTTTATAATTGCATTCTACTTCTTATTATCATCAAACATAGATAACTTTAGATTGAGTTAATAGTAGTAATATAGAGGGGAATCATCATTATTCTTATTTTTTTAGCTTCTTCTACCACTCTTCGGTCTCACTCAAAGGCGCAAGTTTGCGTTTACGTACTAACCGCAACTATTCTCGAACTGGACATTCCCCCTCGCCATTTTTTTATACTGTTTACTTTTACTCTTATAAATGAACTTTCTTTCGTGTCGGCGGAGAAAAATCTCTATAGCGAATGCGTGCCCTGGTTATTCGTTGCTGATGGTGATGGCGTTGCCGCTTGCATATATGAGGATTTTCTCCAGAATCCGAAGAAGAGGAAGAATCGAATAATTCGAAACCATAGTTAATAGCACTGTATTGGAAGACCGTGTGCAAATATTAGAGGACTTCCCCTGAATGTAGATTAGGGACGGCTTCTTGCAGACAAAGCATTAACTAGGCAGTTCCTGGTTAGACCTTATATTTTTCTTTGAGCTTGTAGTATGAGGCGGTACAATCTGGTTTATCCCATTGCACCTCAGGAAGCTTAAGGAACTCGTAAAGTATAAAAGTCGAGGCCTATTAGCGACCCCATCCATAGGATAGAAGTCTACGCCTAAGGCGCCTGATTTTTTGCACCAGTGAATTCAGCGAATTCTGTTAGTGATCTTCCCCCTCTATCATGCTCAATTATTATATGTTACAAACGTAATTTAAGTATTTGACTGAACTTTCCTCTTTTATAACCCTTGAGACTTTAGAGTCTTTTTGGTAATTATTTTAGTGAATAAGAAAATGTTATTGTCACTATCGCTTTGCTAATAAAAATTAATTGCTAAGGCAGACTTGTTTTAACTTTAACTAAACATTTATAGAAATTTTATTGTTTTGATATAAAAGAGGGCAAAATAATTAGCTTTAAAAAAATCCAAACAAATCTAATAAATCATCTAATAAATATTGATCTAATTAACTATCTATAAAATAGAAAAATAACTATCAATAAGTTATAATAAAATAAAGAGCGCAAACCAAGGAGGGTAAATTGATTTTTATTTGTTACCTTCCAATAATTTTCATGTTTTGATGGAAAAACCACTTCATCACAAGCTAATTTAAATTATACTTCAAATCGCATTTTATGTGTTTCTCTTGACTCGCCCATAAAGAATAGATTATAATTTTATTACAGAAACAAAATGGAAATACACAATAGTTATAGATTATCTGAAAACAATAATTATCGTTTTGTCAATCGGATCAATCAAATTAGAATCAGTCCCTCGAAGCCAAGAGATTAGCAAAAGACTCGTATATCATTAAAACCATTTTCATCCTCAATTATTCAAGAAAAAAAGCGACTAATGACCAAAGAAGACATCAAGAGAATCAGTTCTAAGATTGAGTTGATAAAAAGCAAGTGCATGAATATTAAGCCAAGAATTATCAAAAATGTCAGTAAGAAAACACTCAATAGCGTGTGGATGTCTGATGAACAACTCAATTAAAGTATAGATTTGGATAGCGAAGAGTCTAATTAATCTAAAAAAGGCATTAAAGTACATCTGTTGAAGAGTCCATTTTAGAATAGACCTTCCACCATCTTCTTTAAATATCCCAAATGCTGTGGTATAGAATAAATTTAGTCCAACAGAGTTTATAGTCTCGATCATGTGCAACTTACTTATAAAATCAGAGGATCATAATATAAATGCATTGTGAATTCTTTATAGTTCAACGGATTTCAGAAAGCTGCTGAAGGAGACGAATGGAATGTTTTTTTTGATGTGAGCGGTACTCATCTAAAAGCATTGGAATCAATGAGTAAATTTCAAAAAATTAACCATTTTCCAGGATGTTGGCAGTTGGGAAGAAAGGATTGGATGTGGAAAAATTTAAATAAGCAGCGAAGGGCTCATTCATAAGCTTACAATTTTGTACCAAATACCTATATTTTCCCTGCAGATTTTGATCGATTTTAGTTAGCCAGGGAGACAGCTGATAAACATAAACTATGGATAATGAAACCAACAAATCAAGCCTGTGGTAGAGGTATAAAAATGGTTACTAAGGACACTACCGTAAAAAATAAGAGGGACATTCTTGTTTCTGAGTATATTTCTAATCCTCATCTTATCAATAATTTCAAGTACGATCTTCGAATTTACATCGTAGTTACCAGTTTTGATCCTTTGAGAATTTACATGTTTCAAGAAGGCCTCACAAGATTTGCTACAGACTAGTATAATGTAAAGGCAAAAGATGTGAGCAAAAGATTTATCCATTTGACTAATTTTAGCGTGAATAAACATTCTAAAAAATTTGTAAAAAACAAAAAAGAAGATAGAGATGGAGAGGGATCAAAATGGTCGCTTACTGCTTTACGAAAATACTACTAAGCTGCAGGCATTGATTCTTCAAAGGTAAATATACAATGATTCAGCTATTTGATTCTATCAAGGATGTCATCATCAAAACATGTATTAGTGCTGAACCCGTCATGCTAGATATTCACTCTAAAACCCAGGAGAAGAGAACATGCGGATTTTAATTGTATGGGTTCGATATTTTAATTGATCACAATCTAAAGCCTTGGCTTATGGAGGTTAATGTCTGCCCCTCATTGAGTTCGTCTTCGCCCATGGATCGCAAAATTAAGCATTCCCTACTCACTGATATTCTAAATTTAATAGGAATTGAGTACAACTTCAAAAAGAACTTAAAACAGATTGAAAAGAAGTAAAAATAGAGATTGTTCAACTTTGGTAGTCAGGATAAGAAATTTTACTCGAAAAACATAAATAGCCTTTAGTAGCTGAATTATCGCAACTGTCTTGAAATACTTAGCCCAGAGGATTGGCAGATCTTGTTTGAATCAGAATAATAGTTGAACAGAATAGGGCAATTTTAAAGAATATTTCCTACAAAAGACAATATTGATACCTATAGCAAGATTTTCGAGATCAACAGATATAATAATAATATTTTGTGGAAACATACGCAGTCAAATGTAAGTTTTCTACAGAGGTTATACGAGTGATATTCTTTCTATTGTTAATCGTTCAAATACTGGCTGATGGCGCTCATTTTTGACTGATATAACCAAACAATTAACTTATTTATAATCATTGTGTTTTATTTAACGATCAAATGATGACAAATTTAGCAAGAGATTATGATCGCTTCATTCCTCACAGACACCTAGGAAATACCTGCCACCCTGATGCTAGTTTAAACGCCTATTAAAAAATTCCTTAATCAAACTACAGCCACCTCATTAAAAAGAACCTGTTTATTAATATGCAAAATAGGGTCATTTCTTTTTCTGAAAAGGAAAAAGAAGAGTGCTAAATTTAATCTATTGCTCAAAGCTTTCCCACAAGCTCAATTCAGTCTAATGTGCATAGTCCCGCAAAGATATTAGATGTGCCAAATTATCGTGATGATTTTTATCTCAACAATGTCGACTGGAGTTAGTATGGTCCATTAGGAATCGCATTAGACAATTAAGTATTCCTATACACCCCTTAAAATTTAGTACAGCTATGTAAAGCTCCATTTGATTCCTACGTGAGTGGAATCAAAATATAGGATTATATAATGGCGGTTGGTTTTTCAAATGGTATTATCTAAATATACGATCTTGAGAGAAATAATATTGTCAGGACTCTACACAAACATGAGAGTCGAGTCGCCTCATTTGCTTTTGTTGACGGTCTGCTGGTGAGCGGATCCAAGGACAAATCAATTGTTGTGCATGATCTTAGGGAAAAAGATCATGTTATAAGGGAATTTAATAATCACAAAGGGGAAGTATGCACACTAAAAGTTAAAAATAAGACAGAAAAAGTATTCGCCTCTGGCTCTAGCGATGGAAATGCCATTATATGGGATGTTCATTATGGTATGATCCATCAGATCAAGGCACACAAAGGAGCAGTTAAGGCCCTTGACTGGTGTCCCTGGAAAAATGGATTGCTAGCCACTGGAGGAGGAAGCACAACAGACAAATCAATAAAACTGTGGAACACTTCAAACGGTAATCTTGTTCTCAGTTAACCTATAGATAGTCAGATTAGTGGTCTCCTGTGGAATTAATAGTTAAAAATAATGGCTACTTCTCATGGATCGAACGAAAACTAGATAAAATTATGGAGCTTATAGTCAGGTGGAAAACGCTGGCATCTCTAAAATATAAAAAGCTTCAAAGGACATTCTATGAGAATTTTAAGTCTATTACAGTCCTATGACAAGAATTATCTATGTACTGTAGGAGCAGACGAAAATCTAAAATTTTGGAATCTTAGAGACAGTGATTCAAATCCTTTCCACCGAAATTTTGTTGAATAAAGGTCAGATTTACCCTATCGTCTTTGATATTTATGAGTATTATTTGCAATTATTAAAAAATTATACCATCAATTTGTTTCAACCTCTGGGAGAGCGAACAGCCTCTGATTAAGCTCTTCAATAATTAGACCCTGTCTTTTTATGGTATTTCTGGCTATTTCTAACTCTTTAGCCATGTCGATAATTTTGCTACTTTGCTATCGCTTTACACCTTGATAAAGTATAGTTTTCTGGGCAGAAGAAATTCTGTTGTGATTTCGAGAACGAACATTCTGTTCTCGAGCACTTTCTATATCGTGTAATTCCAAATAGGTTTCTTTTTAGCGAGAGAAAGCCTCTCTGGATGCAGCCACTCGTCTCGTGATTCCACCTGTGTTAGCAGTGTGCGCTCGAGTTGAGTTTCTATTTGAATCAAGGGCTTGAATCTTTGTTGCTTAATTTTTAATTTTTTATAGTGCCACTAAGGCTAGATCATTTTTTTCCTTGTCTGATTTTTTCATTTCATTGATGGCATATAGCAGCTCTGAGTTTTCTTTCATTTTGCGTATTATATCCTTCTCTTTGGCCTTGATCATTTTCTAATTTCCCTTAGCGGCTTGGATGAGGCTTTGCTCTACGTGATTAAGATGGCGACTCATTTCTTCTGACATTTCTTCCTTATTTTTATTAACTGCCCTCGTTTTGTATTTTTATTCTTTGATGTAGGCTTGGTATATTTTGATAATGGCAGAATTCCACTCATTGAGGTCAACAGTGTTGACTATAACAAATATTTAGGAGCAAAGTTCGTCGTGAATGCGTTATTTGTGCTTCAGGGATTGTTTTAGATCTACACTCTATTTTTTAGCTTGCTAGTTTAATTTTTAGAGCTTATCAATCTTTTGTCTCAAGTCAAAGGCTTTTCTCTTCTCTTGCTTAAACTCCTCATCTAATTTCAGCAATTCTGATCTTAATTTATCGGTTAAAGTCTATTTTGGCTCCAGCTATTTCCTAATTTATGTTGCTCTAAAACTCAATACATATTTAGCTTTCTCAAGTTCTTCTATTTGGTGTCCTTGTTCAGTAATAATTTGATTTCTTTCCTCAATCATCTAATCTTTCCTCTTGCCTTCCGCCTCCAGTAGTCTTATTCTATTTCCATTTTCTTCAATTTTTAAGCTAACTCTCTTCACCTCTCGTTCGTTTTCCTGATGATCTATCCTCAGCCCCTCAAGCTAGATCTCTTGGTTGTGGCTTTTGATTTGAAGCATTTAATTCAATTCCTCGAGATGTTTGTGTTTTTGCCTCATATTTAATATTATGCTATCCTTATTCAACTGCACTGTCCCCAAAGTTATTTCGTTTTATTCTTACAAATTCATTAGTCTAGCTTCCAACCTATATTTTTATTAAAGATTATTTTTCTTTACCTCCTACGCTCGATTTGATTCGATCTTTATATTTTTCGCATATTGATCGCGTACAATGGATACCTCGCGATGATATCGAGATTCCAATTAATAAATAATTTTTTCATAGTTTAATTTTTGTTACAAATTCTGTTGCTACAAATTCATGCATTTTTCTCGTTCAATAGCGAGTTTCCTCTCAAACATTTTCTCCAGCTCATTGACATTTTTTGTTTGTCCATTTTCAAGGGTTTAGAATATTTTTTCAGAAGCTCTGTCTTGCTTCAATTTTTCCATGGTAGTTTCTGAGTATTTTAAATTTAAAAAAGATATTTCTTTTTAAAACTGAGATTTTATTTATCTTAAAGCGGTTTCATAGTTACACTTCTCTTATTCAAGTTTTGCTTGAGTAGAGCCTTGAAGCATTTCAATACTAGCTTATAAAGCTTTGACTTTATCAAAAAAATTAATTATTTCTTCGTGCTAAACTAAAACAATCTAGCTTGCTGCTGATTTTTTAGGAACGTAGTTTGGTCTTATGCATTGGAGGATAGTCACATCGTCAAACGAACTGTAAGCTAGTAAATATCCACTGCGGCATACCATCTCAAATTTTGATTTTGTGAATAGTGGGTACTCCTAAAAAGTTTAAAATCTCAGGCTGGTTGACCAATACAGTACTCCTGTTGTACTAGCAACAAGGTATATACCATAAAGTGGAAACACATAGTCAAAATTTGGAAGAGGAGGCTGGATCACCTCGACAATTTTACCATCTTATATGACTGTTATTTTGTTTGTTGATGATACCAGTACTCTCCTCATCTTATAATCTATTCGCACATAAGAAATTTAATCATTGAATTTTAGAGTGTGGGTTCGACTACTTTCAGCAATATTAAAATACTGCAAGGAGTTATTTTCTGTTGAAACTATGATTTCGTCATCTAGCTAGTTCCAAACAATTTGTTTAGGTTCAGATTGTATTTTAAGAGTGCCTAACTCCACTAATCTAAGGATATTAATGATGGACAAGCAAGAATTAACTCCCTTTCCAAATCTACAAGCGACAAGCTGTCCCCCGTGGCTGTAGATTATATTTTGACATCGCTTTATTTGAAATTATGCAAAGAATTTAAATTTTGTCAGGAGTATTTTATATATCTTGATACGATCTTAGAAGGCCAGCATGAACGAGTTTCCATCAGGGTTAATTGCGCACGCAAACACCGCCTTTTTTAATGGTTCAGCCGAATTAATGAATTAACTACTTAAGATAAACTCATTTTTTTATACATTCCAAAGAGTAACAACTCTTGGCCCAGACAGTAGACAATATTTTCTACCAGTTGATAATGATATATTGCCATATTTTTAGCTGTTGCAACTACTTTCAGCAAGATTAAAGACAAATTAAGAATTCCCAGGTTAAAAATCAAGGTGATCACATCGCCACGTATAGACGTTATTCTTAATTGTTCTTATGATCACCTCTTCATTATTAGAACTTATCTGCATTTTACTTATTTTATCATCAGAATTTAGTGACAGCAATATTTCGCCTTTACTTAGCATAGTGCTTTCGTCACTGTCCTCGATGTACACTCTAATGGAATCATTAGACAATCGTACCAGTATTCCTTTCGGAATTTTTAGAATCTCAGATATATTTTGATTCACAGTTTCTACAAAATTGACTGTTTGGATGAGCTATGTGTCCATGAAGATATAAAAAGACTATCTTGTATTTAATAGCATCCTGCCACCAAAAAGTATTTCGTGTTGGTAGGCGACCTCATTATGTATTTTTTTATAAAATTGTTCTTCTACTTCCCAAGATCCACTAGCATATCTCAAAGACTTGATAAAATTGCAACTTCCATTATAACCGCAGATGGAGAGAGTCATATTTTCTCTGGAGTCAACTTTGATGTCCTAGAATAAAGGCATATAGCCTGCCCCTAATACTCTTCCTTTTGAGAAATCGGCTAAAAAGACACAAGCCCCATCTTTACTTTTGGCACTTCCATAAACAAGATTATTATCGTATTCGTCGACTAAAAGTTAAATGCTGTCTATTTCAGCAAAGAAAGGACTTTAATCTATTAAATTAATGGCTTTTCTCTCTCCCTTTAAATTATAGTGAGCTATTTCGACCAAATTGCCAGATTTTTAAGCTGTAAAGACTGCTTTTTTATTAGTGGTGGGCTTAAAGAAGTAGAGATTATCCATAAATTTACTGAGACATATAAATTAGCAATCAGGTTTGCCAATCTCCTTGATGCAAAGAGTGTTGCCAGCACGAAACATAATCTGCTGATCATCAAAACACTCGAAGTCAGAGTGAGTTGATTTGAGGACCGATTTTATTTTAAGTTTCATCATAACTTACGTTTATTATGAATATAATAATTTTAAAAAATAGGACTATCGAAAAATTTAATTATTAGATAAAGCAATAACAAAGATCAACATGACTGAACTTTGGAAAGGATTTTTGCTTCTTCAATCTTCTCAAGGAATTCAGGAGTTATTGTTAATTTAGATTGCTCGGGAAGACCAAGTCGAGTATAAAGAGTATTTAGCATGCCCAAACATTATAATTTCATCGCAGTAGTTTTTGTTAACATTCTTTTCTTCTCATGAAGCTATTTCTAAATTTATTCTATCGATTAGCCTGTAGTGAGCTAGACTTCATCTTGATCATTACTCTCGCCTGTAGGCAGATCTTCAGCTTCCTCCTTGGCTCTGTTTAAAGTTTATAATTCCCTTTTTTGTTCTTCGTATTTCTTTTGCAATTCCTATAAATGCATTCTCCTCTCCTCCAATACAGTCTCAAATTATCTTTTCTTGCTTAGTCCATCAAGTAGTTTCACGTATTGTGGATCTTTAGAATAATTATCATTCTCCAGATTTATATATTTTTCAAGCTGTTTATAAGCTTCAAGATACTGGTCCTATTCTGAGTTGCAATTTTTTTTAGGTTTTTCGTGAAAAGACTATTGATTTGAGTGAATTGAGTTGTGATGCAGCTATTGAAGCTATTTTCGTTTTTCTTCCAACTCTTCCATAATCATTGAATCGTACTTTTATACTTCCCCTTGAAAATTTTGCCGGTTTCGGAATGTTTGCTGAATTTATCTCTGTAAACTCGCTTCGTTTTAAATTCTCTCACAACAGTTAGCCACAAATTTTTTGGTTAATTTTTTGATTTAATCTGTTTTCTTTTTCAATTGTTGAATAACCTAACTCTAGATTTTGATCATCTTTTTGAAGTTGTTGCACTCCAAAACAAGATCAGGAATGGCCTATTAGTTATGGGTCTTATTCCTGCGGCAAATTTTAATGAGAACATTCAATCGTTAATGCTACAGCAAAGAAAATGCATATTGATACTTGACTTTCTCAATTTTATCTTAAATTTCAGCTATCTTTTGCTTTTTCTATTCTATCTTCTTCTAGTTTTTGAGCTGATTTTGATTGTTGTATTGAATTATCTTCAACTATTTTAGTCTTTTTGCTAAAATCTTGTTCTTGTAGAGATACGAATCCATTTATCTTCTTATTGATTCATTGTTCTTTTACAACTCTTACAATTCCTTCATCATTTATTTATTAGCATTTTGTTTAATCCTTGGCAAAAGCCCAGTTTTTGTTCCATTCAAATCACAAACTGAACTGCTGTTTCCTTTCTTCTTTTGGAAGGAGTGAAGTAAATTGGAATAATCTGCTCCGCTTTAAGCTGTTATAAAAACTGAATTCTTTGTATCATCTTTATTAGTAATATTGTCAATTTATTTTGAGAGGTTGTGCAAACTTAAAAAGGAGTGGGTGACGAAAGAAAGCTCTTACATTTTTTTGCTTTTCTTTGTTTTGTCAAGTTACGAGAGTTACTATGAAGGCTGACCAATGAACGTTTTCTAGCGATTAGATAGCTTATCGTAGACACTACCATTTAGCGATTTAAGAGACTGGTTTTTTATTTTTTTGAGTTTAGGAGCATCTTCGGCTTTTTCCAAAATCGCTTGCTTCTTTTTTTTAGCTTAAAGAGCTATCTTTAGAGCTTCTAAATAAAAAATTAGTTACGGATGGTAAATTCTCTCTCCTATGCAACTGACATATATGAAGTTGGGGAAGTAAAACACTTTCTTAACTTATCAGAATAATCACATTTCATAGTCATGCAAACCCAAGGAAACTGCATCCAAATCCATCTCTTGTAATAATAATTAGTAGGAGGTTTCTGGTTGAGTTAAAATTACTATACCACTGTCTTTGCATAGAGATTTTTTAAGTCTTTAAAGTTTTAAGGCTTTGATTTCTCTTTCTCAATGTTTTTAATTTTAGCTACTAGATTATTAGTCTAGATTTATTATTCTGATTATTAGTACTCTTCATCTTTTTCATTATCCATCATACCACTGTGCTAAACCTCTGTTCCTAGGGACACTTTCTCTAAAAACCCTTTGATTTCATTATAATAGTGTTATCGGAACTGATTTTCATTACTTTTTACTTCCACATTCAGTTGCTGGATACGAACTTCCTTCGCCTTTTTAGAGCGAAATTTACCTTTTGTAGTATTTTAAACTTAAATAGTATTTTGCTTTTTAATGTGCTTTCCTTGCTCAATTTTGTCATACATTTCTTTTAACTTTCTTTTCAACTTCTTTTATTCTTCATTTTCAGTAGTTTATTACATTTATTTTTCATAGGAAGGCTATGGAGATTTTTATTGAGGCTCTTCCTATTAACATAAACTTAGATTACGAAATTATCCAAGAATTCCAATATCTTAAAGCTCCTTACTATTGCCAATTAGCTTAGGATGCCTGAATTCTGGAGTGTAATAAGTCTAAAAATCAGAAAATTCTCTCAAAAATCTGGATATTTGCGTAATAATTCGAAAGAGATCATCAGAGGTTGGGTGATAATGCATTTAAAATCCTTAAATTGCTTTATTGTACTCAATAACAGGATCGAATGACCTTTCTTCTAATTTTTGCCAATATCTGCACAGATCATATTTTGTATAAGGATTGAACAAAAGCAGGAAATTTTCAATATCGGAAATGACCTCCTTAAGCTTAAAATAGTTCCCAGAGCTATATAACTGAAAAGTTTCTTCTTACAGCTTTCGAACGCTATTGGGTGTCTTTTTTAAAATATCAGCTATCTTCTCATTGATTTGAGTTAGAACAAAGTTATATTTTTTATAAATTGATTTTTTAAAACTGTCATTTTTTATCATCCAAAGTTCTCCAAAGGTCATAAGAAAAGGCTTGAAGATAGTGAGGAAAAAATTGAGCTCTTCAGAATTTATTTTAGTAATAGAAAGTATCTCCCCTCGCGTTAGGCCTTTCTGTGTGCTAATTAGCAAACTTATAAGCTCTTGGAATTGATCTTCATGAGTAAACAACTATTTACTCCAAAATTACAGGAGATAGTCAAAAAGCTGATCCACCTGTTTCTCCTCTTTGAGTCGATTCCAATCTACCTTTTATAGGCAAGCTTGTAGCTTTGCTAATGACTACTCGGCTAGTTCTATAGAATCTAGTTTTTCTGGTAGCAGGCAATTTAAATATGATTTCACAAACAAACTGGTAACCTCTGTTTTCTTTATGATTTCTTCTAAATTTTTCATTAGTTTATTCTTCACTTCGCTATTTACACATAATTTCTTTTAGAGATGATTTTTCATCATGGCCTTCATAATATTAATATCGTAGGGAATGTTCACTTTTTGACAACCAAGCTTAGTGAAATACTTCATTGACTCTGATTCTCTATTCGCAGATACGATGACTTTGACGTTTTTTGGGAAAAGCTTGGGCAGCCAAAATGCAATGTTACCCTCCTTTCCATTACTTCTATCCTGAAAACAGTCAATTCCTTCGAACACGAGGATAATTTTATTGTAGAGTACATCCAAGTTTTTAATGGCCTGATTTTCAATTCGCTGGTTACAAACATCAAGCCAGTAGGAAAAATATTTACGAAGTTTTTCTTCATGGAGCTCTACTTTTTGGTCAATGTTGAGCTATTCCCGAAGTTTGATGAGGATACGGTAGATAGCGTAAAAGTAATTACTGTTGTTGCCTCCTGTTGTAGCAAAATGCAAGATTATCAAGTCATTATTTTTACGTGCTCCCTTTAAGGATTGATGATACTCGTACCACTTTACTAACAGCGTCTTCTTACCTACGCCACTATCGGCCTGAATCACTAAAGGTTTGTTATCCTCTCCTGTCATTTCCATGTTGAGCCACTCCTCAATCATGAGATAATATTTTTCGAGCCCGCTACCTGACTGATTTTTATAGAATCCAAGCATGACATCGGATGTACTACGTCATAACACATGTACTCGATATAGTTGGTGTAATCTTGAAACTCTTGATATTGTTAAAAATTGGGTTTTGTCATTTTCTAAATCGAATAATAATAATTATTCAAAAATAGTCCTACCTGCAAATATAGGTCTTACCAATCTGAAATAAATATAACTTCTTTGAAAGTACGCCGTTATGTCAATGGATGAAACCATCTTTTTAATTGTCTGTTTATGATACAGAGCTAAATCAGATTATTAAAAATCTTTTATTAAAAATGATGAAACTGATTGGTTTTAAAAATGAGCAAGGCTCGTATATTTTTATAATTTAATTTAGATACTAAAGATATCCATAGTTCTTCTTAATTGAAAGGATAATCATCATTTTAAGATTTTTGAATCATTGTAATTCAAAAAATTATTCATTTTTAAATGGAAATCATCAAAAAAATTAACTTAAAGATTTATAACTAGACTATCACTCAAAGATGTCCTCCTCGCTATATTTACGTCGATTATAAGTTTATTTTCTTCTTGATTCAATAGCCCTCTTATCTCTGCTGATTTTATCAATGTTCTTGTCATAATCTTCTATAATAGCCTTTTTTTTGTTAAACTTTGCAAGAATATCCTTATCAATATTCTATACAATTTATATTTTTTATAACTTCTTAGCAATGGTTTAATAGTCCTAAAAGTTATCTTCATCTAATTTCTTTTTCAGCTTTTCCTCAATTTCATGCTTTAAAACTGATGCTTCTGATTTCAAAGCCTATTATTTATTTCCAGGTTTTATTCTTACAATTTCCTATCTAATAATAAAGCTAATCTTCTTAGATCTTCGATATTGATGCAAAATAGTCACCTTAAATGCAATCTAACTTGATATACTAAAGCCCTAGTCCAGAGCAAAGCCAATTTCAAATGACTAGTTGACTGATTTGACACCGAGATCCATGCTTACCCAATTACCCTCATTTATTTTTAAAGAAGATTTCATTTATTCAGGCAGAATAACTTTTATATTTGGATTGCTTATTTTAATAGCCAACTTGTTATCATAACAAAATTTCTTGGTGCTCTCACAAAATCCTGTCGTCATTTCAAAGTTTAGGAAGGAAATTGTGTCGTTATTGACAATCTTTTCTTTGCGTTAATCAGTGAAACCAATACTATAGGGGACGCCTCCAGTCCGCTTTATTATCTCGTCAATCACATCATAACCAATAGAACAGTCTTCGAAGCTTATTATATTCACAACACAGTTAGTCTTTATGGCCACTTCCACAGCTAATCGCTCATATATTATTTTTGATTCTTGAAGTTGATTTTATTATTCTGTTTGGCCGATACCGACATTGGAGAGACCATCAGTCACAATGACACTAAATTACATTTGTTTTACATTTGATTTAAATCATGCTTCCATTTACTAGCAAGCCCTAAACAAAAGGCAAGGGCAGGTGTTAGGGCCGTTTGTCCATCAGCTTCAGCCTTTGTCATATTGGTTAAGAGTTTATCTCCCACTTATTCAATAGTAGAGAGTGATATTTCTGAAGCAGCCGCACGCCCGGCTTCTAGTAAATCGTCTACAGTCTTCTCATTGAGACCTCCCACAACTTTACATTCAGCAAAGTTGTTAATAGGAAATTCAATATGCGAGTTAAAATAGACAACAGTGATGAGAGTATCAGGTCTCTTGGATTTAATGGTATTAATATATTGCGATATACCCACTTCGATAATCTCTTTTCTTGAAATATACTCGTATTCCTAAGCCTTTTAAACTTCAACCCCTTTGCGACCCAATTTTTTCTCTCTTTGTAATTATTCTTTAAAAGTCATAGCAATATCTCTTATTGATTCTCCAGATTCTATGAGAGTTTGTATTCCCTTAAAATTCTTTATCACTTCTTCTTCTCCAATCGCATTTTTAATGGCTTCATAATTTTTAAGACCAATAGCCCTAATCACATATTCCCTATTGGTTTTTTTATATTTAGATGGGTAAGTGCAATTCATACTTCCACTAAGATCAACCATCAATATCATGCATTAAACTGACTTGTCCTAATTTTCGCAATCACGAGTTGCACTCCAGTTTTTGATGGAATTTTAATTGATACCTTAATCATGCTCGTGAGCACAATAAAGGCATTTATTGGAAGAAAGGAAGACACCACAATTGAGGCAATCTACAACATCGGGGTCACTATTGATTCTATGTGCATCTTTTTTGTAAAGATCCTTGATAGTAAAGCGAAAGGAATTGGAAATTGAGCCTTTAACTTCCTAAGCAAGATACTATTTGTTTTATTTCAAGAAGTTCATTAATTTATAATAGATAGATACTGAATTTCCTCTGTTAATAAAATAATAAACAAAAATATTGGTTAAAACATGAAAATGTAAAACCACCTCATACTTTAAATTTGTTATGAGTATTCAGGTATTTATTATATTAATACAAACTTAGATAAATAAAATCTTAATTTTTAACTATAATTGATGAACAACCTATCTATTAATTTGATGATTTGATAATAGAATTGGCCAAGTTTTAAAATATATTATTTGATATATATTAAAATTTGTTTTAGAGGCCGCTGCTTTTTTATGTATATGAGGGAAAGGAAATCATCAAATATCCTATTTTACTTCTCTTTTAGAATGCAGCGCCCCAATAATACTTAGTTTGAGATTGTAAAGTAATCAAATAAAGCTTTTTTTTTTTAATATAGAATTGGAATGCTTCTTTTATAAAAAATCAAAAGGGTCAAAAAGTTAAGTCTTCAAATTAGATAGTCATTATCTTCGACTTGATGAGTTTCGATATATTTTATTGAAATCAAAGAATTGTAGTTGGATGAGCTAAATATTGATGTTATTAGCCCAATATCAATGAAAACATTAAAATTGTAATTTCTCCAAAACTAAATAATTTTATATTTTTGGAATATTGATTGGGAGTAAGTTTTCTATTTTAGTATCAGAATTTCTGTTGATCGAAGTTTTATCTGCCAGTTTAGAATAATTTAAATGCAAGACATTATTAGAGAAGTGGAATTTCTCAGCAAGGATTTGCAAATTGAAAATGCAAGAATGCTGCAATTGCTATAACAACTCATGGCTCCAGCTGCAAATTAAGTCGGATCATACCAATAACGACAGTCAATTAATAAATAATCTAGGGCGAGGTCAATCAGAAGTAAGCAAAAGGAATCTTTAAACGATGAATCTATCCTACATGCGAGTAGACAAAGCTTCGAGACTATCAAAAATCAATCCATAAAAAGATGTGAGTCCTGCGAATCAATAAAAAATAGTAGACAAACCGAAAAAACTCTTAGCAAGAACAAAAAGAGAGTAGGTGAAATACGCCATGAGTCAAATATGGCTCGGCTAAGCAAAATATCTCAAAAGATGGTTCCGCGTGTGAAAGGCGAATTGTTGGTAAAGAAGAAATCCAAAATATTTCATTTCGAAACTCGTTATTGATATTCAATACATTTTTATCTGATTTCAACATGCCTCAAACAGTTGTTTAGAATCATGCTGGCATTGATATGTGAAATTATGATCCAAATTATTCATTGATTAATCAACATAGAAAATAGTATATGGAAGAAAATGAGAGTTGCAAATAAGCTTTCTTTCTCAAATGAAATGCCAGGAATATTCTGGTTGATCTAAATTCTTCCATCTCAAATATAAGATAATATTTTTTCAAAGATTAAAGCAATCAATTTTGATCGTCTATCAAATGATGTATGACTTGGCTTTGTCTTCCAACACTTTTAAAGCACGTAAAAAGATGTCCTAGGCAGTGAAAATACCTGTAGATTCAATGGTAACTAAATTAATGTTGAAATACAAATGAAGTGATCTTTGACCTTACCGAGGCTAATTCCTTCCAAATTTATGCATTCTCGACAGGTAGTGCAGTCTCGCTCTCGTACAACCACTGCTTTTCCTTTCTTTTTTTAAAAAACTCCGGCTGGACAGCAACCAATTAGTCCGTCAACATACTTCTCGTGATTAAAAGTAGGCTCAATAACAATGTGGGGCATGAGGCGATAAAAACACGTCGAAACTGGCGACCATTTGGCATGTTTTTTGCCAATACCTTTCTCAGCATAAATTTATAGATAAATTTCCTGATTTTAACGAAGTTTGGCGATCAAAATCTTGTCATGCACCAGCTTAACATTTTAAAATTTAGTGGCTTGATTGCCCTGAGGAATCCACTTCAACTCCTTCGAATAAACTGAATCAGCATATAAATACTGTTGCAATTTTCAAGATACTCTTCGGGATTTTTATCCGATAAATCTTCTTCAGAAAACTTCTAAAATTATTTTTTTCTCCTGCATGTAATCCTTAGTTCGAACTTCAAGCTATTTTCAGAACTTAAATCCTGATTCTCAGTTCTCGCCTCAAACAGATTTGGATCGACTTTAAGTGGAAGTAGACCTAGACGGTGAACAAGAAGTTAATCTGGTATAACAGAAGTGTTTTGATAGAGCATAACTTGATGGAAGGCCATAGTGGGTATTTCAGCAATAATAATTCTCCTCAGTCCATTGGCTATGGATGCATTAATTCCTTGCAGTTCCATCTCCAACAGTTCATCGGTGTTGTGAATGATGTGGATATCCAAGTTCTATTTAAGTTTTGCGAAGTTAAACACTTATTGCTGCTGTTTATCTTACACCACTTCCTCTTTCTCGAATTTTAGTATTTTTTTAGCTTGCATCAACAATTATATTTTAAGAAACAAAAAGACCTTACCCTAATATAGTCATCACCAAAGTCAATTTTTTTAATAATTAAACATTTATTGAGCAATTATCTTTCATTCTAGAACATAAGATTAAAATAATAATTTGTAAATAATTTGCTAAATTCAAAAGCATTTTTAAGAGTCGAATCAATTTAACTCAATACCGCAATGTTATAAGATCAATATAAAGAAAGTCTCTTTGAGGCATAACAAAGGAGTGAAAATAATTAACAATCAAATTAATCTATCAAAGTTCCTCGCGATCACTAAAAAGACTCATTTTTTTGACGTTAGTATTACCTTTTCCCCAGCACTTAAGGTTTACTTCTTAAAATGTCTCTCGTAAATGATTTTTCATACTCTTAATGAATTGAGTTCTTTCCCCAGACATAATATCTTATTTGTTCCAATCAAACTGAACCATATATAACAGTTGGCTTCGTATCAATGAAAATTTATTTGTTTCTCTTAATATCTTCTAGCAGGCTTCACATCTATTAATATTTAATTCTGATATCCATGAGTTAAATTCATGATTAAATTTCCTTAGAGTAACTTCCACAAACTATTTTCGACTTTTTTGTGATAATTTTTCTCGCTTTGGCTCTGGTTGTTGCTATTCTTCATAAATAATATTGGCCAAAGTTTACAAGAACGCCTTTGAGGAACACATTAGGAATTATTTTATTTATATGTAAAAAGTAAATATGATTGAAGCTTTATAATTCCATGTAATGCAGTTTTATTATTAATTTAATTATTAAAGCAGCAAATATTATCCTATTCTTTGAAAAATCATTCCTTTCATTGTTTTTAACAACGGGAAAGGCTATATTTACTACCAAATCAAGATGCTCATTTATATATCCATCAGTCTTAACAATTTATATCTTAAATAATTTGTATATTTTGAAATTAATTCTCACAAAATTTATTGGGAGTTAAATAAGTTTACTTATTTATGATTAGAATAAATAATTTATGAGTTCCTTCATTCATGGTTAAATTTTATTCTCAAAGATATAGTTTCTAATATTATTCTATAAAATTCAATTAACTATCATTATTATCATCACTATGATTTCAAAATAAAGCTCACCTTTGGATAAGTCCAACCAACCATAATCTTAACTCAAAGATTTACCAATATAAGATAACGATGAATTAGACCTTCTCAAAAGCCGAAAACCATTACGATAAAACGAGGAGAAACCAATGTACCTTTGACTAAATTCAGCAAAAAAAAGAGAAAATTGCTCTCTTTCTAAAACGAAGAAGATCAGGAATAGCCTAGTTTAGTGCCTAAAATTAAAAAAAATATCAACATGAAATCAGAGAAGGGCAAGTAGGTCAATAAAACTGATAATTTATAAGAGCAGCTGAAAGAAGAATATTTCAGAGAATTAGAGAGGGTAGTTAAGCTTTTATAAAGATGAAAGAGGAGTTAATTGAATTGGAATACACCTATTGGGACGGACCAAACGTAATAAAGGTAGTCAGGCGCAAGAAAAAAGAAAACATTCGGGAAATGCTCGAAAAATGCAGGATATAAATTATTTAAAATTTTCAAAGTGTAGCAGGGATAGAGGCCAGCGACTTACTCTTTATCATTAAGGATTTTATTGTACCCCATTAAATGTCTTTAGCCGAGGTAGAGTTACTTGGTCTAAAAACTGCAAAAAATGATTTGCTGCTTAATCTGCGACATGTAAAGATTAAGAAAGATGGAAAAGATATGACCCTATCTGTAAATTTAGATGGTCCTGCACGCATTATAGAGCGCTTACGCTATTAAAAAAACAAAGCAGTATTCCCTTTCTGCAACTGGCACACATTAGCTTTGAATTGATACCTATCTTTAAACAAACTGTATTCACATTTATTGTTTTATTGAAAACAATAAATTTCACATTTATTAAGATTATTACATTACATTTAGCATCTAAAATTGTTTTAATTTCTGGATCAATTTTGAAGTCTGTTATTTTGTTTAACTTTAATTTAATAAAATATTGTTTTTCATCATTATCTTTCATAGGAAAACAGCATGGAACTCTAGATAAAGCTGGAAAAGTGAGAAAGCAAACACCGAAAGTGGCAAGAATTGAGAAAGCAAGAAAACTTCGAGGGCGTGCCTCTAAGAAAATCTTATATAAAAAACTTTGCACCTCTAGTTCCTGGTCAAAAAAAGAGAACACCAAACTGGAATGCAGGAAGACCCTAAGTTCCTGCCACTCGAAAATGATCTTATCTTGGCAGTAATTTAGCACTTATCTATTCACTATAATAAATTGTAATTTCAAAGTAATAAAAAATAAAATAATTTACATTGACCGTTTCTCAGTTTGAATTTTAATTATATTTGATCATTATTAATACTACAATTAATTTTTCCTTTTATTATCTGCTATATTGCATTTAATCGATCAGTTGAAGCATAGTTTTATAATTTTAGTATTATAAAATAGATCCATTCATGATCTAGTTGATAGAGCTTGCCCTTCGTTTTAGATTAATATTATAATACTATAAGATGCTGATGATAGTTGAAATACATTAACATATAAATCAAAAAATACAATGAATTAACGTGAATAGAGCATCAAACTACAGGGCTCATCAGTTCAGTCAACCAATCCCGGTAATCAAAATGATAAAGTTTATTTCATAATTGGAAGTACCAACAGACGAAGACTTCACTTTTAATCAAACTCTATGAATGATCGATGGAACATAATTGAGGGTAAAGATTAATTTCTGAAAGATAATCACGAATAAGAAGTAATGACAAGAGTAAATAAGCTATAGATTGAGATGGAGTCAAAGGAAAATAATCTATTATAGAAATGTTAAGCGTG
>Ga0302280_1000686_pt1 | contig 29973 bp, 15 predicted proteins | sample III_Fen_E1_1_FD_198771 | JGI IMG/M metagenome (GOLD analysis project Ga0302280, IMG submission 198771) | Peat permafrost microbial communities from Stordalen Mire near Abisko, Sweden - III_Fen_E1_1 | ecosystem: Environmental > Terrestrial > Soil > Wetlands > Permafrost | place: Sweden: Abisko... | reverse complement strand
TTTTACTGGTTTGCGAGAATAGTTTAATGGTAAAACATAAGCCTCCAAATTTTAAATTCGCGGTTCGAGTCCGTGTTCTCGCGCCTTAAAAGTACCTAAAGTTTAGATAAAATTAATGCTTATTTATAATACTACTGTGAACGATCTTGTTTTTGACGGATTTATCGTTGATTTTATTACCGGATTTAGACCAACCACTTTATTAATAATGGAATCTGTAGTTGTTTCGATTGTTATAATGTTACTAATAACCCCCGTTCTGGATTGTAATAATTTTTTAGAAATTATGTTGAAGTTTGAATTTTTATATATGGCTTTGGTTTTTTTATGACTTGAAACTGCTCCGGAAGGTGAACAACCAAAAGTTATTGCAATTATTATTTTAATTGCTATTTGCTGCGAATCGGTAGCGGGACTAACAACTTTAGTGTCGTTAAGGACCGTCGATAAGATTAAGGCAATATACACTATCCATAATAATAAATTGCGAGGGTAGGTGGTAGTTGCTTGGTATAAAACTGTTATAGCAAAACAATGGGCTACAACGTTTGGCCTGCCTACACCTAAGGTTAAACGCCTGTCGATATTTAATACACAAATGAGTCTAAAGATACCAACAAACATTAATTTAATGCGTCACCTTTCCCCAACAAAAACGTATTTTTGATACATATTTATACTGTTATATAAAAAACCAACTATAAAAAGGTATGTCTGACCACCAAATTTGCGTTATCAAAATACAGATAATTTAAGCGCCCCAGTGAAGAGTTTAAATGGTTATCAAAATCTAGGCGGAAGTAACCATTTTATTAAATATTTTTTTCAACAGTTAACATATTTTAATTTTAAACCCCACCGCCGCGTAGTAAAGCTTCAAAAACATAAAATACTGTTTCGGTTCTGAGATTCGATGTATTTACAAAGCCTATGGCCAACTCGACTTATTAATAACTATAAATTTCCGTTTATATATCTTAAGTTTTATTTTTTTTCTAGATATTTACAAATAACGCGCTTACAGGTAACAAGTTTACTATTTTTAAATTCATTTCAACTAAAAACTACTTCGTTGTAGTATATTTTACATAACAATGGATAAAATACACATAGACAGTTACAGCAAAGCCCCGCGTCAGTTTCTAAATATAAAACAATCTTTTGGCAACCAACAATATGCTCTTAAAAATAAAGTAAGTCGAACCACCCCCATTTCTAAAACTACCGATCAAAGGTTTTCATATCTATCAAGATTAAGACGTACTAACAAACTTGTTGTTCCGTGATTATCTTTGTACCCAACCCGCCGAAAAATATACAATATGTATTTCTCCGGTCGTCGGGAACGTGCACGTCGATATGGTTTTTTGAGATTAAATTTTTTAAAAAAAGAGTATTTATGCAGGCACCCAGAGAGTGGAATGTTTAAGAGAAATAAAAAAAATTATAGACGTAAATTTAAGTTGTCGACCCGAAAATATAAAGAATTAATTAAAAGCCGAGTTTTAAAACGAAAGTTGCTTTTAGCAACCGACTCGTGGCCTTCAAAGTTTTTTACCAGCCTAGGTTTTAAGCGCTCTAAACAAACTTTTTTTCGTAAAAGTTTGCGTTGATTTTTATTTCAAAAAGGTACTAATTTTTTACGCTTCCAAAAAAATAAATTATATTATAAAGGCACGATCTATTCTTTTTTAGCGGTTATTTTTTATTATTTTATAAAAATATTACATTCAAGTCAAAAGTTTAAAAGTGAACCCAACTACCGGCTATTATTACGTGTACTTAAGTTTCAAACTAGAAAATTTTTTAGGTTGAGACGTAGAAAGCTTACTGCTTATTTTTTTTTTAAAAATAAAAATTTTATCTATGCAAATAAAATACTTTGGTTAGCTCGAACTAGCTCGTGCACACGATTGTTTATTTCATTTCGAGAATTTAGAAGTACTGGAGATTATTTTGGAACAAAACGTCGTAAGCGTCATATTTACACAAAGCTTTTTTGAACGAATTATTTATTAAACGAAACGTGGTCCAAAAAAATAGTTATTTATCGTAGCTCCGGCAGACCACTAGTCAAAGCTGCGGGTCCGCTAAAGCTTACAGGTAGTTGACGTTCACATTTTATTTTACGTAATGGTGAACCCTGATTACAGCCACAAGGGAAACTAAAAAAATTATGACGCCAAACAGGAAGATATTTTTGCAGGAAACGATTTAATAGTCGTGCAAAACCGCGTTGAAATACATATAAAAGCCGTAAGATTAGACAACATACTCACTTAATCATGTTGCGCAAAACTAAAAATCACACAAAATTTACAACTTTAAAACTATTACATGCAACTACTTGGCGTTTAAAAAACAATTTATTTTTTTATTTTTGAAAAGTTTTATATAACAGGTTTGGTGTTTTTAACCCACAACATTTGTCGAGAACGAAGTTAGGAATAGAAAATATATTAGCTGTGCTTTCACCCAATCTGTTTGCTCATAAAAGTTGGGATAACAGGTCGGCCAAGCGTTGTTTTTTATTAAATTTTTATATTGGTGCTAGTAAAAAGCCACATTATAAAAAAGTTAGAAAGATATCTGGGTATCTTCGTAAGGGCGTTTGGTTTTATAACTATAGAGCTTTTGCCCGTACCCTCGTTCTAAGTCTATCAAATAAAAAAAAGCGTTTTATTCGGCGATTATATGCAAAACGCGTCGGGGGAGACTGATTTTTACGCGTTCCAAGAAAAAAGTTTTTTTATAGACGTAGGAATTTACCCCAATACCTTATGATATCAAAAACAACCACTGATGATAATAAAAATTGTAGGCTAACCTACCGTTTTAAATATGGCCGCCGCCGCCGCGTTCGTTACAAACTAAACAGAACACGCTTGTTACGGTCCGCCGCTATAGTTCATCCGCGCGTAAAAAAATTAGTTCACTTTAGAAACAGTATATTTACGAATATTCAACGGGCAATTCATAGTACGCGATGTGTTTTTAGAATATTTGTTAAATTTATCTCGCGCGTGTTTTATCGACTTACGTTAGTTGTATTTAAACGCGGACGTAAGCGTAGGCACCGCGGTAAATGAAAAAGTGTTTATTATGATCGTCAACGTAGTTTAATGCTATCAAATACCCATCTAAAGATTTCAAAGAAACGTTGTCTAGTTTTTTTTAAACAAAAAAACTTAAAACTAGCAAAAACTGTTTTAGTTTATAAAAACAATAAAAACAATAAATTTTTGTCGACCAATTTTAAAAATAAAGTGGTTCGAGCTTGATTTAAAAAACCAAAGCGCCCGTTCATGTTAAATACGCTTCGAAATTCAAACGCGTTTTTTAAGTTAAAACTGATAAATCACTTTAAATATACCAAGCAAAAACGATTAAAATTACACCGCGGTTTCGGTCGATTTTTCACGAACTGGGCCGCGAGCAATAGATTTTTTTTTGAAAATAAAATTTTCAAGCGCCTAAAATTTACTCTTCTAGGCACCTCAGTCACAAATAATATAAAAAAAATCCGCAGCACGTTAAGCCACACAACTGTATTTGTTGGTCTAGTTCCCCGCAAGCTACTCTACAGCGGTAGTCCAACTCAAACTAGTACGTTTTTTTCTTTACCATACCGGTACGGAAACCACTACGCTAACCTGAGTGTGAAAAAGTTTAAAAAATTATTAACTCGTGATTTTACGTGATATCATTGACGTTCATTTCCTTGACGAAAATCTGCTGTTTCTTTTGCGAACAAACAGTTTTATAAACGAGTAGTTAGATATCGTTGGAAGTGGTTCCATAATCGATATACCTCTCGCGAAAATTCAGAACTCAAAACAAAATGATCAAAAAAAAAATTTTATTTTTTAATTCGAAAACTTGTTCCGGCATCCGGATGGTATCGTTGAAAATTAAGTTTTATAGCTCCACGTTTATCTCATTTGTTTGGTTTTCGACGGACCATTTTTTCAACTTCACCGTGACTGGAAGTTTTAGCTTTTACAAATAAACTTTATTTATTGCGTACTTTTTTTGATTATTATAGGGCTAAGAGCCTTAGTTTAACTAAAAAATATAAACAGTACCGAGCAACTGAGATAATGTTTAATACGCGCCCGCATAAAATTCGATACGAAATTATGTCATCTATTATACTCAAGCGTTTAAATTTTTTTTATTTTTCAAGGCGTCATAAGTATTTTTTTAAAAAAATTAAATTACATTGTATTCGAAATAAATACATGTTTTCTGAACGCCAAAGTTTTTTGTATTATTATTTTATATCCTCGGTTCCCTCAATGGCATACCAGCTAAGTTTTGCCCCCACTATTTCATGGTCGATAAATTATGTTTTGTCAGGTTTTATTTTTCACAAACGTACCCCGTTTGATATTAAAAAAGATTTTCGTTAAAATATAATTATGTATAGTTTTGCAAAAAATTCTAATTTAAACAGACTAGGCTTAATGTATGGTTGAAAGAATTATTTAAATTTTTTTAAAATAATTCGCCAACCAACAAAATTAAACTTAAAGTTTTATATTTGTCTCCAACAATATTTTAGACACTTAGATGTTTATATCAACGCTATAACAGTTAATACATATGGTAATTTTAAGCAAAGAGTTGGTTTTAGACTTAAAAAACTTTCGTTTACGTATAAACTAAAACAATACTACAGTAAAAGATATATAAAAACTAAATGAAAACCAATGTTTTTATGACGAGCGTATATATTACGTTTTTTTAAAAAAACATATAAGCTTCCTTTTCAAGTGCTGTGAAGTGGCCTTGTAAACCCAAACAACGTACCCAACTTTAAATTATACCAAGCCAAGCTACTTAAGCCCAAGAAACTCGTTAAAGATATTTATAAGCCAGTACGGTATACCCACTGATATAAAGTTCGATTATTATATAAAAGTTTTATACGTTATTTATTTTTTCCTACAGTTGAGTATTATGACAATGTAGCCACCCCCCCGTTAAATTCATTTGCGCCGAGTGTATCTTCGTACTTCTTTTTGTCAAATACTGGAGCCTGTTTTAATAATTATACGTATAAGCAAACTTCAACTGTATTTTTATTTAGATGAAATTTTCAGCAGCACACAAAGTTTGCTCATATAAAAGCAACAAATTTTATGTGCGGACCGTATTTTTTGACGCGCAAAAAGCACAGCAAGTATTACGCAAAATTTGTTAAATCAAAAATTAAAGAGTGAATAAATAATCAGTGTGTTTATGGTTATAAATTTACAGCAAAGATTAGTATTTTTTCGTACATTAGACGAGTTAAAAATAAAAAACGCAACCAGGTCCGTAGTTATTTATACATTAGACGTAAACCCGGCAAATATTTAGCTAGAAAGTTTAGAGTTAAGTTTAAAAAATGGCAATGAGAACCAACTAGACTTGTTTATAATTCAAAGCAACTAGACTACTTTCGGTTGAAAAAAAAAATTATTCCTAAAATTTTTTTTAGCAAGCGGCGTCACTACTTCCGCAAGCGCGAGATAAGTCGTGGTAAAAAACGATACCATATAAAAACAGTGGCTCGGTTTTTTTTATTACATTTTTATTTAGTAAAACAAAAACAATTTATGTTTTCATTAAGGTCATCTCCATCTCAAAATAAAATTTTATTGGATGCTCAAAACCATGTTGATTTACTGGCTAAATATTTTAAAGCTAAGGAAGATAAAGAAGCTAAAAAACAAAAAAAATTGTTAAAAAAAAAAGCGTTTAATAAAAAAAAACTTTTTTATAAAACGAAACGGTACCTTATAAAGTTAATAAAGCCTAAAAAATTTCGTACTATAACAAAAAAGTTTATTATTAGGCGACGTTATGATATTGAAAGACGTAAACCCTCATATTTATACACAATAAAACCAAAACGTTATCAGGTTCGCGGCAAGTTTTTGGTTAAAAAGGTACCTAAAAAAGTAAAAAAAACTCTCCAGGCCCCTCGCGCGGTTAGTTTTTACAGACCATCCGTAATGATTTTTAAAGCCTATAAGTATTTTTTTGTAAAAAAAACTAAAGATAAGCGAATGTTTAAAAATATTTTTGTTTTGTTTCGGTCGGTTTTTTATTTAAAAAACGCTATAAATTTCAAATTTTTATTTAAAAAACGCTCCCGTAAACGTACTAAACGCTCCCGTAAACGTACGTTTTATAAAAAGCTTATCTGTACCAAAAAACATTTTAAAGTTAAGGTTTTTAGTAAAAAGCTTTGGTTTGAATGAATCGTTGAAAATTTATTGTTTAAAAAGTTTGGTATTAATAGCCAAGTTTGTATTACAAACTCAGACACGTTTCTAGATAAGTGAAATTTTTTTAAAACCGCACGGGCTCGTTCTTATAAATATAAGAAGGCTTGGCGTACGCGGCATAAAAAACTCTTTTTGTCTCTTGTTAACTTTAGATTTTACTATAACCCCGGCCTACTGGTTTTGGATGTGATTTCGGAGTTTAGAATTAACAGGCGTCACTGGGATATTATTACGACAATACAGGACATGATCTCGGGTTTTGGTCTTCCTGGTTTAGAAACTTATAGATTATTAATACACGGTAAATTTAATAACGCAGATCGAGCTCGAACTCACATTCATCGTGAGGCTTATACAGATGTTCCGTTGTTGCAAAGTACCAAACAGGTCATGCAAGCTGGTCATGCAGCTACAGCCCGAACGGGTGTTTTTGGTTTTTGGTTTTGGTTTTATTATAAATTACCCCGTGAGATATAAACCAAAACTTATTTTTAGACCACACGGTCTTTTTGTAAAGCAAACATCTTTACCTCTTTTTTATTATACCCGGTTTCAGCTATCACGTCGCGCTCAACGAAGAGTGCGCCGCCGTACTAAGTTAATTTTGCGTTGGAAAACAAACCCATATTTTATGATTAAGAGACGAAAGTATATGTCACGCCGCCGTCTAGCTATCCGAAAACATTCGACGTATAAGCCAGATTTAAAAAAAATTGCTGCTCATCGTCGTGCAAGCCACAAGCGCCTGCAGAGAAAAAAAAAAAGAAAAAAACGAGAAGCTAAAGCAAAAAGAGCTAAAGGGTTTAATAAAAAAGGTCGTAATCAAAAAAAAAAAAAAAAGCTTCCACACGCTAGACAAATGTCCCGTAGTTTTAAATTTGTTCGTTACCATAAAGGTAAAAATACTGTTTTTTATAAAAACTTAAACAGCTCGGTAATTTTTGGTACCTGAGGTTTTAAGCTTCTTAAGAGCTCTAAAATAAACTCAAAACAGTTATTTGCAGCCAAACAACTTTTAATTCGAATTGTTCGTGGGCGTAAGAAAAAAACTAAAAATAAAAGGAAGAAAAAAAGTGTTCGTAAAAAAAAAAAAAAATATCGTCGTGGGCGGTTGCGTAGAAAACGTCACAAACGTCACCGAAGGCGACCCCGAAAAAATAAAAAAAAAAAACGTTTACGTGCCAGATTCTGAGATTATACTTTATCAGACCTCCCAGTAACACGTAAGCCGGACGAAATTAGAATGGGTAAAGGTAAAGGTCAGGTTAAGTTTTGAGCTACCAGACTTGCGTTTGGAAAAATTATGTTTGAATTTAGTCGGGTTAGAACATCTCGTGTTATGCGAGGTTTTCAAAAATTCGGTGAATTTATTACTAAGCCCTTTGTTGTTGTTCGCTACGTAACCAAAAAATGAAAAAAAAAATTTACTTCATCAAATTAGTTTTTATCAGCCATGTCGTTTATATGTTTAAAAAATTAATGGTCACAGTGAGCGTTAAAAGAGCATCGGAATTTGTTATTAGGTGGTTTTGTTCAACGAACCACAAAGATATTGGTTCCTTGTATTTTATTTTTGGTATATTTTCAGGTATAATTGGAACCATTCTATCGGTTTTTATTAGAATGGAGTTAGCAGCACCAGGTAGTCAATTTTTATCTTCAAATAGTCAGTTATATAATGTTATTGTTACGGCACATGCTTTTGTTATGATTTTTTTTATGGTTATGCCGGTGTTAATTGGTGGGTTTGGTAATTGGTTTGTTCCTATCGTTATTGGGTCACCGGATATGGCTTTCCCTCGGCTAAACAATTTAAGTTTTTGATTATTGCCTCCTTCATTATGACTTTTATTAATGTCAGGTTTTTTTGAACAAGGAGCTGGTACAGGTTGGACTGTTTATCCGCCTCTCAGCAGCTCAAGTGGCCATTCAGGCCCGGCGGTTGACTTTGCTATCTTTAGTTTACATCTATCCGGTGCCTCATCAATTTTAGGTGCAATTAATTTTATCGTAACGGTTTATAATATGCGCGCATGAAATTTAGGTCAAAACAAGGCGCCGTTGTTTAGTTGGGCTGTTTATATAACAGCATTTTTATTGTTACTATCATTACCGGTTTTGGCGGGAGCAATTACATTGTTATTATTTGATCGTAATGTTGGTACATCATTTTATGAAGTGAGCGGCGGCGGCGATCCCGTTCTTTATCAACATTTGTTTTGGTTTTTTGGTCACCCAGAGGTCTATATTTTAATATTACCTGGTTTTGGGATTGTAAGTCAAGTCGCTGAGTTTTTTTCTCAAAAAGAAATTTTTGGGTATTTAGGTATGGTTTATTCGATGCTAACAATTGGTTTTTTGGGTTTTATTGTTTGAGCGCATCATATGTATACGGTTGGTTTGGACACAGATACTCGTTCGTACTTTACAGCTGCGACTATGATTATAGCGGTTCCTACAGGTATTAAGGTTTTTAGTTGACTTGCGACCTTATGAGGTGGTTTGATTAAAAAATTAGTATCGATGTTATATACGTTCGGGTTTGTTTTTTTGTTTACACTTGGTGGTGTTACGGGTGTTTTATTATCAAATGCTGGTATCGATGTATTGTATCATGACACATATTTTGTTGTTGCTCATTTTCATTATGTTTTGTCAATGGGTGCCGTTTTTGCCATTTTTATTGGTTTTTATTTTTGGATCGAAAAAATGTTAGCTCTTCGATATGGGGAGACTTCAACCACCTCCCATTTTTGAGGTTTTTTTGCTGGTGTTAATGTGACGTTTTTTCCAATGCATTTTCTTGGTAATTCAGGTATGCCGCGCCGTGTGGGTGATTATCCGGTTTTTTTTGTTCTATGAAATAGGGTTGCTTCATCAGGTTCATTGTACTCTGTTGTTGCAAGTATTTTGTTTTTTTGTATTATGTTTGATTTTTTAACTTTTCAGTTAATTTCAAAAGCTTTTAATATTGTCCGTGAGTTTTTTAGACATACCCTTTCTCTTTTAAAATTGTTTGCTGGAGTAACACGGGCTGGTTTAGGTCGTTTGTATTATTTTAGTTATACTACCGAAGCGCGCCTTAGTTTTAATAATTTATTCGTATTAGCGAGCGTTTTTTTTTTGACTAATCCCGTCCTCCGTCCAAGCGATAATTATTTTCAAAATTCTATTACACGTTCGGGCGGTTGATTAATTGAAATGAACGATGAAGTTATGTTTTGGCTTTTTGTTTTTTCGGCTTTAATTTTGTGGATTATTTTAAAGATTTATGTTTGTTTTGATGCTAACAAAATTGTTGATTTTTGGTTTGAAAACCTTGATACCGATAAGTGATACGGTAGTTGGTTATTATGATTTTCGTATGATACTTGGGTTGAGGGTATTTGAACAATGTTACCGGTTGCTGTTATTTTGGTTATTGCGTTACCGGCTTTTGCTCTTTTAATGATTTATGAATTTCCGGAACTAATGTTTCATAACATTGAATTAGTTGATGATGTTGAAGTTTTAGTTCATATTACTGGCCGTCAATGATATTGAGTTTATGATTATTATGTTACGTTTGAAGACACTTGTATTTCGCCAGAATGATTTACTGAAGAATCTGAAAGAATCCAAGCCCTTTCTGACGCTGAGATACACGAAAGTACCGTTAATTTTACAGTCGAATCATACATGACGAGCGGTGAAGGTGAAATGGATGTTTTATATCGCCTACTCGAAACAGATCATGATTTAGTTTTACCATCACGTACTCCAATAACTTTGTACGTTACTTCGGATGATGTAATACATAGTTTTACTGTACCAACGCTATATATAAAAGTTGATGCGTGCCCCGGACGCTTAAATGCTCTAACATTTGCTACTGTTCAAGAAGGAAGATTTGTGGGCCAATGTAGCGAGTTATGTGGCGTTAATCACGCTTTTATGCCGATTGTTGTTCAGATTGTTGATATTGTCGCGTTTCGTTCTTGAGTTATGGAGACCTCATTAGGTTTAAGTCCAAAAACCCCATTTGATGATGTTTGTTTATAATTTTAAATAATTTGTACCATAGTTTAGTAAAATAATATATTAAAAGTAATCGAATCCATGAATGTATCTCAAGCAACTGTTGTTAGAAATTTTAGTTTATCGGCAAACCTTTGAAGTTTGGTAACCTTTTCGATTACCTGCTTAGCAATATCATGTTTGTTATATACGCTAGTATATATTTTTTCAAGGAGACCAGGTACAACTGAAACGATTTCAGAATACGAGTGTGGGTTTGCTCCATTCGATGACGCAACCCGACAACCATTTAGCGTTCATTATTTTGTTGTTTCTATTCTTTTTTTAATTTTTGATGTTGAAATTATTGTGCTAGTGCCGTGGTTGGTAAGTATGGAAAGCTATGGTTTTTTTGGATTTTTTTCTATGTTTTTATTCGTAGTTGTACTGATTGTTGGCTTTGCATACGAGTGGTACGTAGGTGCACTAAAATGACCACAATTTGAGTCAAACCAACCAAAAATAAATACTTATAAAACGAGTGGGTTTGGTTTAGTTTTTTTTGTTTTTTTAGAAAATTTATCAAAAACTTTTGATAAACATCTTTTTACGTATATATTTTATAGCTTTTATTTGGAATGTTTTTTGCTCGTTTTGATATTGCTTAGCTTACTTCAGATGATTTTTTTTAAATTTACTTTATCTAAAACCGCAAGTACTAACAACACAGTAGGTATTGCATTAGTAAATGAAAAAATAAAGAGTAGTACTGGACACAGTGTTGATACCAACTACAAAAATACTAAATTTTCTCGCTGGATATTACCATCAAACCATTTATCTCCAAGCGATACAGGTTTAGTTTTACAAAAATTTTACAGTTTTGCATTAACAAGCTTATTGTTTTTTAATTGCTTGGTTTTAATTGCTGATGTTTCAGGTTGTGTAAATTTTATTAAAGTTCAAGCATTTTATATTAATTTTTTTGATAGTAATTTTATTTTGGATTATGTGTGGCACGACCGTGTTTATTTATGTATTAGTTCCTTGCTTATATTTTTATGCTTATTTATTGTTCGAATAACGGAGTATAACTTTAATCTTATTCGTGGTTCCGGCCCGTCTGAGTTCTATTTTTTTATACTAAATAGCTTATTTTTTTTTTTAGTTAGTATCAAAAGCAATAATTTTATTGTCTTACTGGTTGGCATTATTGGTTTTAGTATTGTAACGTACTTTTTAATTTTAATGGATTCAAAAAATCCTTTAGCATGCGAGTCCGCTATTAAGTACTATTATTTAAGTGTTTTAAGTTCAGCTTTTATAGCGTTTGGCGTCTTTATTATTTTTGTCAAGTTTGGTACCTCATCCTTTTCAAAACTTAATCTCGTGCTGTACTATTTTGTTGAATCATCAAGTTACCGATTAGGTTTGACAGTATTTTTAGCATTATTTTTAATTATTACTGGACTATTATTTAAGCTCAACTGTTTTCCATGTCATTGGTGATCTGCTGATGTTTACTATGGTTTAAATTATACCCTACTTGCATTTTTTATATTACCAGTTAAACTATGTGTATATACTGTATTGGTAAAAATAAGTTTTAATGTTTTTGGTTCGTTAGCATTTTATTGGCAACCATATTTGCTATTTGCTGCGTGCGGTTCTATGATTCTTGGTTCTATGTTTGCCGCGAACGAATTGAAAATTAAGAAGTTTTTAGCGTACTCGTCTATTAACCAGTTTGGGTTTGTTTTGATAAATTTTGTTAATTCTAATGTTGTGCCAGCCCAAAGTGTTTTATCAAGCTTTTTTTTTGTTCTTATTTATTTAGTCATGAACGTAATGTTACTTATGATTTTAAATTCGACATTTGGCTATACTCACGACCTCAGCTCAGTTGTGACGTCTAAACAAGTTTCGCAATATTGACTAATCCCGGAAAAAAGAAGTATTGGTTTGAATAGTCGAAACTTAAATAAGTTTAATTTATCCGGTTTGACAGAAAAAATAAATTTTGATGTTTGAAAAATGATTAATTTTAATGTTGTTAACGTACGAGAACTAAAATATTTAACTGATTTAAAAAAATTTACTTGATACAACTGAAACTTAACCCGCCATATCGTAATTATATTTTTGTCAATGGCAGGAATTCCACCGCTTGCTGGATTTTTTACTAAGCTCTATGTGCTGGGATTCGCTGTGGAGCACAACCAACTTTTTATGGTGGTCTGCGCGCTTTTAAGCAGTTTAATAAGCAGTTACTATTACATCCGGGTTATTAAAGTTTTATTTTTTGAACCAATTTCACAGCACGTTTTTGTATCAAACCGTATTAAAAAAAATTGTTTTGTGTCGTACCTTAGTACGTATCAAATAGTTTTTCTTGAAATTCTTTTAAATTTATTGTGCTTTATATTAGTTATTGAATCGCTCAGTAGTTTATTGTGGGGTAGCCCGTGAAGTGCTATAGTTATTTCGTTTGTATTTAGTGATATTTCAGTTTCTCTTATAAATTTTTCAAGCTAACTTATTGTTTATGTAATTGTTATATACCGACCACGGTGTTTACGATAACCTATTACTTTATAATCAAGTGCATTTATTTTATTTTAAATATAATTAAACAGTGTTCCTGTAATATACATACATACAATGAGTCAGTTAAACGAGGAAAAGACTATTCAACACTTTGATCTTAATTTTGGCCCACAACACCCAGCAGCCCATGGTGTTTTACGACTTCTTTTAAGTATGGATGGTGAGGTTGTTTTTGGTACTTGACCCCATATAGGTTTATTACACCGCGGCACGGAAAAGCTACTCGAGGAAAGACCTTCCTTAGAATTAATACCATATTTTGATCGAATGGATTATGTTTCAATGATGGCTAGTGAGTACACCATTTCGTTAATGGATGAAAAAAACTCAGGCGAAATCCCATCGAATCGAGCTCAAGCTATTCGTGTTTTATTTTTAGAAATTACTAGAATTCTGAACCACTTAATGGCTGTTACTACTCACGCGATGGATGTTGGTGCTTTAACTCCCTTTCTTTGATGTTTTGAAGAACGTGAAATTTTAATGGAGTTTTACGAAAGGGTATCCGGTGCACGTATGCATGCTATTTATATTCGACCAGGCGGCGTTTCTTTTGATATACCGGTTGGTTTAATCGCCGATATTTATAGCTTTGTAGTTTCGTTTAGTCGTCGACTTGATGAAGTAGAAGAGTTATTAACATCTAATCGAATTTGAAAGCAACGATTATATGATGTTGCTTATATTAGTGAAGATGTTGCAAAAAACATGAACCTATCAGGTGTTATGTTACGGGGATCAGGTATCGAGCACGATTTGCGTAAGGAAGCTCCGTACGAGTTATATTCAACGATTGACTTTCTTGTACCGGTCGGTAGAATGGGTGATTGCTTTGACAGATACGTAGTTAGGCTTGAAGAAATGCGACAAAGTATAAAAATTATTAAGTATACAATTGACACAATAAGCGCAGGCCTAGTTCAGCCACGTGATACAAAAGTTTCGTTACAATCTCGCGACGACACCAAAAAACATATGGAAAGTCTTATAAATCATTATAAATCGTCGCTTGGCCTCGGTTCTGGCCCCCGTGCTAGTTTTGATAGTGTATCAACGGAGGCCCCCAAAGGGGAATTTATGGTTTCGGGATATTATACCCCCGAAGGGAAGCTGGTTCGTTGTAAAACTAAGCCGCCCGGTTTTTATCATCTTCAAAGCACTAGTATTATGACCAACAAGCACCTAATCGCTGATGTTGTTACTGTTATTGGTACCCAAGATATTGTTTTTGGTGAGGTTGATAGGTAGAATATTTTTTTTAGTAAAGTTGGCAAAAGATAAATTTTGTGCGTATTTATTTTCTTTTGAGTTTGTAACAATTTATTGTCACTGTGCATTTGTTATTCTCGCCTTTCTTGGAGGAAGTGGTTTTTTGCGCCCTGTTTTTAATGGTAATATGGGGGTTGTCGCGATTAGTTACTTTGGTTGACGTGATTTTTGACCGTTGTTGTGGTTGTCACTTTTATATTTGACCGGCATTGTATTAGTTTCTTGGGATGCATCGGAGTGAAACTCTACTACCCGTTTTTCGTACCCAGCTATTATAAACAAAGCATTTTTTCAGTCACGTGTGTCAGGAAGTGTTATTTTTCCAAATAAATCCGTAACGGTCTGAACTTCAATTATATTATACTTGGGTTTTAAAGCTACGTGGTTTTCATTTAAATTTGAAAATTCCTGAAAAGATATTATGTGGCCTACGGGTATTTTTTCATGGCAAAATTTGTGAGAGATCCGTACTCGTCTAGTATTAGATTATAAGCTGCTAGAAGTTGCCGATTCGTTATCCGTTAATTGGGGCCAGCTCGTAACTTGACCAGTTTTTTTTGTAGCTTCGCTTGTACTTCCAATTGTTTTTTTATTTGCTATATCTTCTCCGTTTTATGTTTTGTTAACTTTAGTTTCTGTTTTTGTTCATGCTTCCCTCATGTTGTTGTGAATTGATATTGAATTTTTTTCAACCGTTGTTTTAATTGTATATGTTGGTGCAATTTCGATACTTTTTTTATTTGTTATTATACTTTTAAACGTACGAGAAGAACCTCAGTTTGAGTTTAGAATAAAAACGCTTCTAGTTGTTATGCTTATATCACTTTTTTTTGATTCAGAGCAGATACATAAATTTGAATCGGGTTATATTAGTCTTTCGTTTGATTCGAAATTTTTATATTCAATGTACAGCGATTCGTTTTTACCTAATATTTTTTCTACGAACCTGGTTTATGATCTAAAGGACATTACAGTTTTAACTAAATATTTATATAGTCAGTATAGTCTTTGGTTTATTTGTGTCGCCTGGTTGCTATTAGTAACAATGGTTGGTTCAATTGCTATATTGGCACGTGTTAGCTCCTCAACCCATGATGATGCACAGTTACACAGGTCGTATTTAAAAATAACTAAACTGGCGAGTTAGTTATGGTTTTATGTGGTTTTTATTAAATAGTTTGTTTTAGTAGTTGTCATGTTTTTTGATTATTAATATGGTCTGATGTACGCGTATAATCATTGATTTAATTCAAAGCGTTGAAGATAGAGGATTTTTTGTTTGTGATGTCTAGTGTTATTTATAAATTTGATCATAAAAGTATTACGCAAATTGAAATTAATTCTCGTCAAACTATTGTGACGCCGTTGCACAACGTTAACTGACAGAATTTGTTCCGCCATTCATTTCATCTCGTTAAGGCAAGCTGTTTGCCGTTTGTTACTGGTCTTTCAGCTTTTTTACTTGTCTCTAGTGTAGTTTTTTATTGAAATCCAAGTCAGGGTGGTAAAACTACAGAGTTTGTAGATTCACTCGTATTTCATTTGGCAGTCGTAATGTTTTTTAGTGTTATAATTTCGTGGCTAATAATGGTTGTATACGAATCAGGTACTGGATATCATACAGCTATTGTTCGCAGGGGCTTACGATTAGGCGTTGTTTTGTTTATTGTTTCAGAAATAATGTTTTTTTTTTCATTATTTTGGGCCTTTTTTCATAATGCACTAGATCCATCCTTTGTTCTAGGCCACGTCTGACCACCAACAGGAACTAAACTTGTTGATATTTGGTCTTTACCACTTGTTAACACAATTTTATTACTTAGCTCCGGGGTTACTATAACAGCTGCCCACCATTATATAAGAGCTATTAATAATCCAGAAAACGTAAAAAAGTTTTTGATTTATTTAGGTGCTACTATAATATTAGGTCTGACTTTTCTAGCTTGTCAGTGGATTGAATATACTTATGGCGTTGTTTATAGATGGTCTGATAACGTTTATGGTGATATTTTTTTTTTAACTACTGGTTTTCATGGCTTTCATGTTTTGTTGGGAACCTACGGTTTATTGTTTTGTTTTGTTCGTACCCTTCTTACAACTCCAATTAAGCTTACTGGTTCAAAATTAATAGAACCAAAACAATCTGCTTATTTTTTTATTAAAACTACACATGGATATATTACAAATGCTGAAAAGTTTGGTTTTAGTAGTAACCATCATGTTGGTTTTGAGGCAGCTTTGTGGTACTGGCATTTTGTGGACGTTGTTTGAATATTTTTATTTTCTACAATTTACTGGTGAAGTGTCCCTGTTACTTTAGCCACTTAATTAGTATTTATATATTATGTCGTTACTCGTTTTTAAAGTATGTTGTTTTTTTTCAACACTGTTTTTAATTTACTGGTGTAGTCACTATTGTTTTGAGAATAAGTTAGGTAATAATTTAAAAAACTCAACAAACGTGTTTGCTGCCTCACGATCTTTTCAAGTCATGTTTTTGGCGTATCTTGGCGTAATTGCAATAACAGTATTGAGTATTTTTAGCTCATATTACTTATGGTCCGTATTAGTTTTGAATTGAACGTATCGAAATAGTTTTAATTTTTTTAATTCCTCGGTTTATATTTGAAACTCGTTTACGCTATGGTTTAATGGCTCACTACTTTTACTAGGTATCGACTCAATTTCATTCTTGCTGGTAGTTTTAACAAATATTATTATGGTTTTGTCGTACTGGTATACAATTGCAACGAATACCAACAAAATTATCCAGTTTGTTTTATTACTGTTTTGTATACACGTTTTATTGTTAGCTGCGTTTACTGTTAAAGACTCAATTTTTTTTTATATTTTTTTTGAGAGCATTTTAATACCCATGTTTATTATTATTGGCCACTGAGGTGCTAGAAACCGCCGAATTAAAGCTAACTACTATTTTTTTCTGTACACTTTGTTTGGGTCATTTTTTATGCTGGTTGGTTTAATGTACATATACGTATGCTTTAATTCAACCGCATATGATATTTTTTTGTTTTATAAGTTGCCGTGTAACGTACAACGGCTGGTTTGGGTATGTTTTTTTATTCCTTTTGCTGTTAAGACCCCAATGTTCCCGTTTCATATTTGGTTACCAGAAGCGCACGTCGAAGCTCCGACTATTGGTTCGGTTGTACTAGCAGCGTTGTTGTTAAAGCTTGGTGGCTACGGTTTTATACGATTTACTATCCCCCTTTTTAAGTATGCCAATTTACATTTTAGTTCTATAATTTATGGGATGGCGGTTATTAGTGTTATTTATGCTTCTCTTATTACTATTCGCCAAACGGATTTAAAAAGAATTATAGCATACTCGTCCGTTGCCCACATGAATTTAGCTGTTCTTGGCTTGTTTTCATACACTATTCAAGGAATTGAAGGTTCAGTTTATTTAATGCTAGCTCATGGTATTGTTTCGGCAGCCTTATTTTTTTTAATAGGTATTATTTATAGTCGAACCCACAGTCGTCTTATTTCTTATTATGGCGGTTTGGCGTGTATTATGCCAAAATTTTCTTTTTTTTTTGTAAATTTGTCTCTTGCTAATATGGCGTTTCCAGGCACGTCTAATTTTGTTGGTGAATTATTGATAATGATTGGGTTAGTAGAAAAAAATACAATAGTTTTAACAATTAGTGCTTTAAGTATTATTTTTAGTGCTATTTACTCTATTTGACTTTTTAATAGGGTTTGTTTTGGGTCATTTAAAACAACTTATTTTTCTTACTCATTATTTTGAAATTTATCATTATCTTACACTGAGTTTATTATTCTTTTTTTTTTAGTAGCTTTAGCGTGAATTACCGGGCTAACGTCAGATTTTATTTTATCACCAGACATGCATTTTGTTGTGTCATACTTAGTGACAGCAAGTAATTAAATATAAGGTATGTATACAGTTTCGCTTAGTTTAGGGTTGTCTAAACGGTGTTTATGTGTATACTTGTTTTTATGCACGTCCAAGCCTTACATATTTTAAATAGTCTAGGTGGTTTATATAGTTTATAGGTTTATTATGCGTAAGTATAGTAAATTGTTATATTTTAAAATTATGTCAAGATAGGTTTGTAAAGTACAAGGGAATATAGATTCTTTTGTTGTGAAGGAATGAGCTTGATCCTGGCTATCAGTGAACACTAGAATTATACTGACACATTGCAAGTCGAACGAAAATTTCAAGAGAAATTTTAGTGGCGTACAGGTGAATAATGCAGTTAGAAATCCTCCTTGGCGGTTCTGAGTTAAAAGAGCAGAATAAAATTACACAACGTATATTTTGTAAGCTATATGCTTAGTCAGCATAAAGCTTATATAGTTTTGCGGGTTTGGCGTAAATAATAAAAATTGAATTGCCGTTAAGCGGATAATTGTCGGGTTATGTGGCTCAGGCCGAGTTGGTAGGGTAGCGGCCTACCAGAACGATAATCCGTAGCTGGTTTGGGAGAACGACCAGCCACGTTGGAATTGAAATTAGGGTCCAAACTCCACATATCGGGGGCAGCAGTGCGGAAAATTTTGGCAAGAAACTAACGTTTGACCGATGTAGATAATTCATGGCGCGAAGACGATACCGGCTTTGTAAAACGCAACTTGAAATTAAAAATAATGATATATGATTTTAAGGAAATACTGACCAAGTCTGTGCCAGCAGTCGCGGTAATTCAGACAGTGTAGGTGTTATTGAGCTTAACTGGGTGTACAGGGTATGTAGGTGGTTTTTCAAGGCAGATGGCGAAAGTCTGGAAAAAAATAAATTTAGAAAAGCATCTGTATTCTGTTTAACTTTGGGATAACTGATGTGCGGTAGTGGAATAGACGAGTTAATAACACTGAAATGTTTATCTTGTAGAGAACACCAAAGGCGAAGGCATCTACCGGTTTTTATCCGACACTGAGGTACGAGGGGATGGGGAGCGAGTCGGATTAGGTACCCGAGTAGTCCATCCTGTAAACGATATTGATTAGCGGTTTAGATACCCCAAATCCGATTTTTATTTAATAAATATTTGATTTTGTGGAAAACATTCCGTACAGCTAACGCGTAAAATTAATCACCTGTGGAGTACGATCGCAAGGTTGAAACTCAAAGGAATTGGCGTGAAGTCTTACAAACAGTGAAGTATGTGGTTTGATCCGATGATCCCCGTAAAATTTTACCAAACCGTTTTTAATTGTGACTATTATATAATGAAGTAAAAAAGGAAATTTTGAAACAGTGTCTGTTTATTGTTTTATTTCTGCTTCGATTCCATGCACAATTAAAAGAGTTGATTTGCATGGCTGCCATAAGCTCGTGCCGTGAGGCGTATGATTTGTTTCTACAAATAAAACGAGCGTAACTCGCCTAGCTATAGTGAACTTAAGCGTTGTTTATAAATATAATCAACTTTTCTTATTTTCAGTAGTTAGAAAGTCTTGTTTTTGTTAATGTTTGGATTGAGCATAAAAGAGTTCGACCAAGACATGAGAGTGAGACGACACAATAAAGCGAATAACGTCAAGTTGATATGGCTTTAATGGTTGGGCTGCACATGTACTATAATGAAAATTTCAAAGAGTAACGACGGAGTAATCTGGAGTGAAGCTTAAAATTTTTTTCGTGGTTTTGATCATTTTCTGCAATTTGAAAATGTGAAAATGGAATTGTTAGTAATCGCGTATCAGGAAAGGCGCGGTGAATGTGTGAAGGATTTCTGTACATACTGCCCGTCACGGTCTGGGAGCTTGGCGACTACATGATGTGGGAACGTGCTATACAACGTATGTTGTTGTTGTAACGAATCACGACGGGCGTTTTAGTGACTGGAACGAAGTCGTAACAAGGTAGCTGCGCGGGAACGTGTAGCTGGAGAAAATTACGTAGAAAATGTTTTATTAAAAAATATTGAATTTAAGTGCCAACACAAGCTTGTGTGATGAAATGCGTAAACATATTAGACTTAAAATCTAATTTCTGCGGGTTCGAGTCCCGCCACAGGCAATTTTGTAATTACATGTACTGTTTAATACAATATACATTATGGAAATCTAAATACAACATAAAGGTAGTTTGTTACGACTTAAAATATGTTTTTAGTAATCACAATTTTTAGGCATAATTACCGGAGGTTAAAACCGAGAAGTATAATTTATACTTTTGATAACACGGAAGTGAACCATCTCAGTACGTGTATGGCAAAAAAATCAATAGAGAATTTTACAGTAGCGGCGAGCGAACTAAAAATTAGACCATAAATTTATTAAGTTTTAGTATCAGTATAGTTATGATTTTAACTTGTTGATTAAGTTTTTATAGATGGTGTAATTCCAAATAGTTATAAAAATACTGAGAAAATAAGTAATTTTAAAGTAGTACAGTTGAATAAAAAGCGGGTTCCACACCCGGGTCAGTTTTGCATGTTGTGTTTTATAGTGAAATATAAGTACCGTGAGGGAAGGATGAAAAACACATATAGTTAACGCGGTGAAAAAGAGGTGAGATAGTGTATTTATAAATCATAAGTAAATAAATTCTTAGTACCTTTTGTATAATGGAATAGCAACTTATTTTGTGTAGTAATAAAAGAGTGAAAGCAAAATAATATAAAAGTTAGTTGTTTATAAACTGCATTAAGTAAACCCGAAACCAACTGATCTATTCTTGAGTAGGGGAAGGAATTATCCGGGAGCCCGAATGCACGCTTGTTGCATAAAGCGGCAATGACTTGAGAATAGGGGTGAAAGGCTATTCAAAGTTGGTGATAGCTGGTTTTCCGCGAAATCTATTATAGTAGAGTGCTGCGTAAAATTTTGTTATAAGGTATAGCACTCTTTAGTAATTCGGCGTTTTGTTCACGTGCGTAATCCTGTGGAAACTCCTAATGTAAAACAAATAAGCGGTAAGCAATCTTAAAGTGCGAAGGTTTTAAGATGAAAGAGTAACAGCTCTAATTACTAGTTATGGTCTTTAAATCTATGATAAGTTGGTAAAGTAGTAAAACTGTTGGTTTTATATGGTAGGCCTGGAAGCAGTCCATCTGTTTAAAAAAGCGTTTCAGCTTAATGGTGTTTATACTTTAAGTAGTTTACTATTTAAAATGATATGAGAATATTTCATAGTACCAAAACTGTAAACAATTAATATAAATTTCAAAGTTTAGGTGATCTTTATAGGTTTAATTGTGGTAGTGGAACGAACTAATTTGTTATGAATTTTTTCTATATGTAAACTTGCGAGAGTTTAATTAGTTGTGCAAATGCTATTATGAGTAACGAAAAAACATGTGCAAAAATAAATGTCGCCTATAGTCTATGATTTTTTGTATTAAAGTTGGAGTTGTACAAAGTTATCCGGTTTCTAAGTTTTTTCTTACAAGAAAAAATAATGAATAATTTTATATAAGTATGGTATTAGTTTTAGATAAGGTCAGTAGCTGTCTTTTTTTTAAAGTATGGCTTGCTAACGCTTAGTTCAGGGTTTACTTGGTCTAAAAGTTAACTTAATGGTTTTATTTGTCTAATAAACTAATATCTGAGTCTGGAAAAATGTTTAATTAAACCGTATCATAAACCGACACTGGTGGACTAGTAGAAGATACTAAGGCGTTGTATTACTGATGCTTAAGGAACTCGGCCAGAAACAACCGGTAACATAAAAGTTAACGGGGCACCAAAACACTGCTGCGACTGTTTAATAAAAACACAGGACTCTGCTAAATAAAATATGACGTATTGGGTCTGGAATTTGCTCAATGACACTGAAGGAGTTATGGTTGTGTGCGTATGCACTATATAATGAATTGTGTTGAATAGCTGCTGTAATTACTGACGGTACTAAGGTAGCAAAATCTCTAGGCCACTCAATATGGTCGTGTTCAATAGTGGAACGACAGTGGAACTGTCTCGAGCATCATTTCAGTGAAATTGAACTTTCCGTGAAGATGCGGGATTCTGCTCAGTTAGACGGAAAGACCCTATAAACCTTTACTGACAACTTACATTGTGATATATGTTTTAAAGTGATAGAAAAGGTGGCAATCTTTAAATAAAGTTGTTCCGTGGAATACCACCCAATGAAAATTTTATAAAACTTAAATTTCTAATTAAAAGTGTACGTTAGACAGTTTATTTGGGGCGAATATTTTCCAAAAAGTAACGAGAATGTGCAAAGACAGGTTTACTACAGTTTCCACTGTAGCCGGAAGTAGAATGATAAATACTTGTTTAACTGCGAGACAAACATGTCGAGTAGAAATCTTTGGGTTGGCCATAATTGAACCGACAATTTTGCGTGGAAAAGTTGTCGACGCCGGATAAAAGGTACTTTAGGGATAACAGGCTGATATTTAGTTGGAGCTATATTTTACTAATTGTTTGGCACCTCGATGTCGGCTCGTCGTTTCCTTGCGCTATAAGAGGTGCAAAGGGTGTGACTGTTCGTCAAAAATCTTAAAACGGTACGTGAGCTGGGTTTAAAACGTCGTAAGACAGTTTTGTCCCTATCTGCTGAGCATAATAAAATTAATAGTTTGTTTTTATATTTAGTACGCAAGGACTGGTTAAATTTGGTTAAGTGTTTAGTAGCTGTTTTAAAAAGCATAACTACGTAGCAAAACCAACTATCGATAATTATTGAGTATATTATAAATAAGAAGCAAGGCAACATATTAATTTTAAAAAAGTAATAATAACATTACTGTGTTAGTTAGTAAATTTTAAAGTCCATTGGCTTTAATTTAACAATACTAATTTGTTTTTAAGCAGTTTTAATTTTTTTTTTTACATTACTCGAAGTGTTATATTTACTATAACGGAGGGAAAATCGCTTAATGGTAAAGCGTATTGTTGTCAACATTAAGATTGTGGGTTCGATTCCCACTTTTCTCGGTTTTTTAAAATTTCAGGGGCGGTAGCAAAGTGGTCATGCAGTAGATTGTAAATCTATCGAGAAATCAATATAGGTTCGATTCCTATCCGCCTCATTTTTGTTTTTTTGATAACTATACGTTGTTTGGTTGCTATAGTTAAAGGTAGAATATTTGTTTGTGACACAAAAGATGTGGGTTCGAGTCCCACTAGCGACCGGTATTTGTTATAACAAATATTAAATGTTTAAGAATGTTTTATTTTCAGCTACGGCAACAAGTTACTTAGGTTTTGATCCTCTTGCGCAATTCGATGTAATTAATAATTTAGGCTTGTATATACTCCCAATAACTAATTTAGTTGTTTTTACAATGATTGTTTTTACGATCGCTGAAGTGTTTTTTATTTTTTCGCAATCTGCGTGAGAATCAGCAAATTTTTTTGGTGTTATTGTAAATGGTATTTTACGCTTAGTTAATTCAATTTTAAGTGACAATGCCCCAATGCGACGTAAACAATATTTTTCAATTATTTTTTTTTTGTTTACTTTTATACTTTTCGCAAACATGATCGGTTTATTGCCGTTTGCATGGTCTGTTACCAATTCGTTTGTTGTTACTTTTTACTTAGCTTTTACATATTTTTTTGCTATTAATTTAATGGCGGTTTGAAAGAATGGTTGAGAATATTGTAATTTATTTTTACCGTCTGGAGTACCGCTGGCCCTAGCCCCCCTTATCGTAGTAATTGAAATAGTTTCATATTATTCAAGGGTTTTTAGTTTAAGTATTCGGCTATTTGCAAATATCTCAAGTGGCCATGCTTTATTAAAAATTTTAACTGGTTTTTCGTGGTCAATTTTAATGTCTATTTTTTCAAAAGTATCTGTTTTTAACCTAGTGGTTATTTTAATAGGTTTTATGTTACCGTGATCAATTGTGACATTAATTTTTTTTTTGGAATTTTTAATAGCTTTTTTACAAAGTTATGTTTTTGTTATACTTTTAGCTATTTATATAAACGATGTTATAGGTAGCGGTCATTAAATATTTTTGATTTTTAAATAATGTTTTTGTGTGATTTTTACGAAGGTAGTGTGGTGCGACTTTTAAGTTTGTATTTATTTAAGAAGGTTAAAAGTTCTAGTAAATTTATATTAAACAGTTTAAATGTTTCTTCAAGCTGCGAAATTTATTGGTGCTGGTTTAGCAACTATTTCACTTGCAGGTGCAGGTGTTGGTATTGGTATTGTTTTTGGTGCGTTAATTAACTCAATCGCTCGTAACCCTTCTCTGGGTCGTCAGTTATTTATTTATACAATTCTTGGTTTTGCTTTGACTGAAGCAATTGCCCTTTTTGGTTTAATGATGGCCTTTTTAATTTTATTTGGTTTTTAATTTGTCTGTTTACTTAAAATACACTTCACAAGTATCTATATTTTGGAAGGGTGGCTGATCGGTTAGGCATTGGTTTTGAAAACCAAATTAGCAGGGTTCGACTCCTTGTTCTTCCGTTTTGTATATGTTTTGTTTTTTTTTAAATTTAATGTTCTTGCTCAATATACTTAACTTTGAATTAAATTCGACCCTACCTTGATTTATTATTGTTATACCATTTTTTAGTTTTTTTATTTCATTTTGTGCCCATTCTGTAAGTCTTGGTAGTTCGACTTCTAAATTTTTTTTTAGGGTATTTTTTCCAAAACTAGCTAGTTGATTTATTTTTGTTAATTTTTTATTGGTTGTGTGTTTACTTGTGCAATTAAATAATTATCCGTATTATTATATTTTTTTTAAACTTACGAAATTTCATTGAATAAGTTCGTGGCCGTTTGTTCTTATTGACTGAGAGTTTTATATGGATAATTTAACGTTGTGAATGCTTTTTGCTATAAACGGAATTTCGTGTTTAGTTCATTTTTATTCACGAGATTATATGAAAACAGATTTAAATTTAGTAAAGTTTATGTCGTATTTATCGCTCTTTACTTTTTTTATGGTTGTTTTGGTATCAGCAAATAATTTTGTACTTTTATTTCTGGGTTGAGAAGGCGTTGGTTTGTGCTCATTTTTGTTAATTAGTTTTTGGCATACAAGGGTTCAAGCAAATAAAGCGGCTATAAAGGCACTAATAGTAAATAGGGTGGCTGACTTTACGTTAACTATTGGCATCCTTTTAATATACTTTATATTTAAGACCGTTAGCTTCCCCGAAATTTTTCTATTAACCCCGTTTTTTAAGTTTAAAACAATTCATTTTTTTAATATAAGCTTTAACGCTATTAATTTACCATGTTTGTTTTTATTCTTTGGTGCTATGGGTAAATCTGCACAGTTTGGTTTACATACTTGGTTACCAGATGCCATGGAGGGCCCAACCCCGGTTTCAGCTTTAATTCATGCTGCTACGATGGTCACGGCTGGTGTTTTTTTACTAATAAAGTGTTCTTTTTTGTTCGAACAAGCCCATGATATTCTTTTGTTTATCTCAATTTGCGGTGCGTTCACATCAATATTTGCGGCTACGTCTGCACTGGTTCAAAGTGATATCAAGAAAGTTATTGCATACTCAACTTGTAGTCAATTAGGTTATATGATTTTTGTATGTGGTCTATCGGGCTATAATATCGGTTTGTTTCATTTAGTAAATCATGCGGTTTTTAAAGCTTTACTTTTTTTGGCCGCGGGTTCAATAATTCATAGTGTATCAAACGAACAGGATATGAGGAGGTTTGGCGGTATTTTAAAACTTGTTCCATATACAGCTTGTGTTTTATTTGTTGGCTCTCTTGCACTTGTAGGTTTTCCTTTCTTAGCTGGTTATTATTCAAAAGATGTTATTTTAGAAACCGCTTATTCTTCGTACACAATTTCCAGTAGTTTTTGTTACACGGTTGGTTTATTAACAGCATTTTTTACTTCATATTATTCGTATCGGGTTGTACATTTAACGTTTATATGTAAAACAAATCTTTATAAGACTGTTATAAGCGCTGTTCATGATTCCCCTCGATTTATATATGGCGTTATGTTTATTTTAAGCGTTGGTAGTATTGTTATTGGGTACAGTTTACGGGACATGTTTATAGGGATGGGTAGCAGTTTTTTCACCCAAAGTATTTTTATAGGCACTGTTGGGGGTCAAGTTAACTCAGAGTTAACAATGCATACCGTTAAAGTGTTACCATTTTTCTTTCTTATGATTTCTGTTCTAATCGTAAATTATGTTTTTTTTGTAAGTGTACGTCCAAAAAAATTGTTAATAGTTAGGCTGTACAATTTTTTAAGTCACAAGTGGTATTTTGATGTGTTGTATAATAAATATTTAAATATCCCGTTGCTCCAAAAATCCCGCGTGTATCTATTTGAGCTTGGTGATAAAGGTTTACTAGAGTTTTTTGGTCCACTATCAACAGACAGTATTCTTTCTTTTACTCACAATTCAATTAAGAAATTTTTAATATCCGATGTTGTGTTATACGGTTTATTTATCGTACTGATTGTTGTACTAGCAATGTAACTTAGCCCAGTGTTATTCTGTGGTTAGCTTTACCTTTTGTGCTTTAATTGTGTCAGCACACAAGTACATATTCCAAAGTATAGTATTTTTATGGGAGAACGTAATAACTTGGGGCTTGATATAGGTGCTACTTATGAATTTAGCTTCCAAGGCGTCAATAGCTTTATTTACCCCAGTTTAATTGGGTGTATAACTCAATTGGTAGAGTAACGGCCTTTTAAGCCGGAAGTTTCGGGTTCGAGCCCCGATACGCCCACCTAGTAATAAATGTATATATTTTTGACGACATTTATTAGTATTGTCGGGGGCTGCTCTTCGGAAGAATTTTAGTTTGCTAAACTAACAGTAGGTGGTTCGACTCCCCCCAGCCCCGTTGTTTTTATTTTTTTTTACGGTATAATTTTTGGTTATATATATATATAGGGCTAAGATTAGTTCTATGTGGTTTTTATTTTTGGTTATTGTTGTACGAAAGTGTTTATAATTACTGACAATTTTAGGATAACAAGTTTAGCTTTTATGTCCAAGTTTTTTATTAAAATTTGGTGAGTAGTTAATTTTTTTTTTAAATAAATAACTTGTTGTGCTACTGCTGATTTTTTTATTTATTTTATTACACGTTCCTGGTGTATTAATGAAGTTGTTTGCTGTGTGTTTATAGGTGTTATCTAACGAAGAGCGCTCTCCACTGTCAAATTACACATTAAACTTAGCTGTAGTTTAAATAAGTTTGTTGGTTATATTTTTGAGTTTTATTATCGTAGGTCAAGCATTTCTATGTGTTCTGGAGCAACAACTGACCTATAGGTTTAAATTTACCTGTATTTTAAAACCTTGGTTTTACCAAAAATTTTTAATAATAGGAATTAATTTTAATTAGTTATATGTTTGGTGTGGTCGGTTGTGCTCACAGTTCTGTTCAATTTCGTCCGGTTTTGTTTGTAAGCAAAGTTATTTCCATAGAAAGGGTTGTGTAAAGTACTAAAGCAATAGTCGTCAATGCTGACGAGTACTATTATACTCGTGTTTGAAATAAAACGTAGATTTAGTAAGTTTAAGCTAAATTTTTTTATTTTTTGGTAGTTATATAGTTTTGTTGTGTAGTATAATAGTAAACAAAAAGGGGCTTGAGGAGTAAAGGTAACTCGTTGGGTTCATGCCCCGAAGGTTGTGGGTTCGATTCCCACCAGCCCTAGTATTTTATTTGTTGTAAAGTAATGTAGAATTTCTATTATTTTTAGCTGATTTATTAAGTTATTTTACGAAGATAATAACTAAGCTGAGGTAAATGTATTATTTTGTTGTTTATGTTTAGGTTTTATATTAGCTTACTTGTTTGATCACGTATAAGTTTTACAAAGATTATAAGTAAAAAATTAGTGGGATTCTTCTCAAATAAATTTTGATCAAAGACGTCGGTTACAGCGGGGATTAAATCTAGATTAACTTCTAACGATAATTTTGCTGCAAATATCTACTTACACATTATTAGGTATTGTACTGCAGCAAACTTAACATATTCTTGAAGCTTCGGTTCTTTACTTGGCTTTTATTATGCTTTACAGGTAATAACGGGTATACTGTTAAGCTCGTTTTACACTCCAAGTATGGAACAAGCTTTTGCAACAGCCACGTTTATAGGCCAAGATTCAAAATTCGGACCTATAATTCGAAGTATGCATGCAAATGGAGCTTCCATGATTTTTATATTGTTATACCTTCATGTTGCCAGAGGATTATATTTCCGATCATATTCACTTTCTCGTATTCCAGTTTGACTAACTGGTTTATTGATTATGGTGTTAATGATGGCGACCGCTTTTATGGGTTATGTATTGCCATGGGGACAAATGAGCTATTGGGGTGTAACAGTTATTACAAATTTAGTAACAACAATACCACTTATAGGTCAAGACCTTCATGCTTGACTATTGGGTGGTTTCAGTGTTAGCTCAGCGACACTGAGACGTTTTTATGGTTTACACGTTATTTTACCTATTGTTATTGGTGTACTGATTGTTATTCATATTTACGTTGTCCATAAGGTTGGTTCGACGTCCGGAACACAAGTTAAAGATGATGATAAAACAGGCTTTCACCCATATTTTAGCTCTAAAGATGTATACGGTTTATTATCAAGTTTGTGAATTTTTGGTTATTTAGTTTTTTTTGAACCAAATTTATTGGGTCACTCCGATAACTATACTCAAGCTGATCCAACGACAACCCCCGTTCATATTGTACCTGAGTGATACTTTACTCCATTTTATGCAATACTACGAGCGTGTCCCGATAAAGCTGGCGGCGCAATTTCAATGGTATTGGCGTTATTAGTTTTTGGGTTTATTCCAATATTTAGTTATATTGGCGTCCGAACATACGAGCGTGTTAAGTCAACATATCCTGACCTTGTTTCAAAGAATTTGTGGCCGTTTCATACAACCGTGTCTGGTATTCATAAGTATTTTTTTTGTTTGTTTTTTGTATCGTTCATCGTATTAATTTATATTGGTAGCAAGCCAGCTACTGAACCCTTCGTTTCAATTAGCCGTGTATTTACTGCTCTTTATTTTTCGTACTTTTTTGTTATTTTACCAATACTAGCGTTTTTTGATAGTTGGTACAGAGAACACCGCGCTAAATAGTTTTTGGAGTTTATAATATATATATATATATATATACATTTGTATACGGGTCGATTTGATATTCCATGACAGAAGTTTAGTTTATGTTTATTGTTTTATGTTTTTTTTTATGTTAAGGGCTCGTACCATCTTTGAGCGGTCTTATGTTTTGTTAGTTCTAAACTTAAGTATTTGTATTGGCCCCCTGAGTTTAATAGAAATTTTATGTATAGAGTTGTGTTCGTTTCTGAACCTTGTTTTTATTAATAAATCCAATTTAATTATATTCAAGTTACGTTTGGTTACAATTACAGTGTTTTTAGGCTTAACTGTCCACATAAACAAAATTAGTTCGGTGTGGATTTGGCACGATAGAAAACAACAATTATAGGTAGCGTTGTATATATACATATATCCACTAAAGCTAAAACTCAGGTAAATAAGGAACCGTCTGTATTTTTTTTCTTATAAATAAATAAAAGTATGGATGCTATAAAAAGTACTAAACGGGCGGTATTTTTAGTGTATAATAAATTTTTTGGTTTTTGTAATATGTTAGCTTTGGTAATCTAACGGTAGGATTTTGCCCTTTCACGGCAAGTGTATAGGTTCGATTCCTATTCAAAGCACACTATAAATTATTTTTGAAACTGGAAATTAACTATACCTAGATAATCAGCTGTAGGTTTTTTTTTTAAATAGCGCAGAATTTTTATCATATTTTGTTGTTTATGTTTAGGTTTTATATTAGCTTACTTGTTTGATCACGTATAAGTTTTACAAAGATTATAAGTAAAAAA
>Ga0302280_1000685_pt1 | contig 30005 bp, 28 predicted proteins | sample III_Fen_E1_1_FD_198771 | JGI IMG/M metagenome (GOLD analysis project Ga0302280, IMG submission 198771) | Peat permafrost microbial communities from Stordalen Mire near Abisko, Sweden - III_Fen_E1_1 | ecosystem: Environmental > Terrestrial > Soil > Wetlands > Permafrost | place: Sweden: Abisko... | reverse complement strand
GGGAATGAATATCGCACATTTATATATCTCATTTTTGGACAAAAATAATCACTGTTCAATAAGCGAAGAAGTAGTACAGACAAGCTATCAAGGTAATGATTATTTATTAAAAAATTGATTAAAATAGGATAAATGAACGAAGGTCTTATAAAATACCCTAACTGTATGAAAACAATTCTTTATTCTTACTTACTTATATGCTCTCCATTTGCATCGAATATAATATGACAATAATATTGTTTGAGTAAACTTAGATATTTAAATATATATTAAGCTAACAGAAGTAATGATGAAGAAAGCAACCCAACCACCAACTCCAAGCATTGGAGTCAGCAAAAAAACCACCACTTCCACTAATAAAGCTATTTAAAAAGGACCTACTCAATCCGACCGCAAAAACGAAAGTATCACGAATGATTTTCGCAGTAAAGATGACCAGTTGCTAGGAATAGTGAAGGAGTATCTACAATTCAATGGTTATATGCGCTCATATGAAATTTTAAAAAGTTAAAAGCCCAACTTAAAAGTACGTGCTCAGCTCAACCAGCCTCAACCACGGCCATAACTGGATAAAAATCATCTGCTGCAATTATTTGATCGCGGCAATCGAGAGGAGTTCTTTAGAACGGCACACAAGATGCTAAGCAGTGGAGATGAGGCTGCAAAGCGACTGGAGTTCTAATTGAATATTTATTTCTGTATTTACAACATTCATCCCTTCCTCAAAAAGCAAGCCACGATTGATAAACCAAGTGTCGAGGCTTTCAAGAAATATCTTGACACAAAAGGAGCATAAATGTCGGGGACAAGCTAATACTTATCCTTTTTTGCTCTACCGTTTATTCAAAAACCTCAAGAACACGGTGCTCTTGCCCATGTTTTCACGAGAGAATGGTTAGCTAAAACGCGAAACAGACTGATCGAGTTTCACAGTGCCTATCTTAAAAACTGTACAAATTACAGCCAGAATGGTAATAATACCAAAAAAATATGCTCTTTGCAATAATTGTATCAACAGTCATTGGGTGGAGTCAATTCCTCTCGTGAAGAATGCAAAGAAAACTGTACTCACTTAACAGAGATTGATACTTTGAAGGAGCAAGGACAAGAGATGCGAGCTGCTATCGAAAACTATCAAAGAAAGTTCTAAGAATTTGCTGAATCCTCCAAACAAAATTTAATGGAGTCAAATCAAAAATGGTTCAATTTCTCACGAGAAATCTACTCAGTGGCCAGGAAGTATGTCAGAGAGGACAAGCTTAAATTCCTAGAAAAGTATAATTCTTTCTTTGGTGGAAATATTGATGATCACATCGAGGCTAACGAAATATCTCTTTTCGATAAAAATTCTTATAACTAAGATCTCTCGATAACGCCTGATCTATCTAAGCGTATTTGTTCCATGAAGTAGAAAAAATTTCAATGAAAAAGCCTGAAGCTATCAGTCAAAATTATCAGATTGATCTGGGCAAAATCCGTACTTTATTCCTTCAAGCGAACTTAAAGGAAAAATAAGTTGAGATATGCATTGTGCTGAAAGCACTTCGCGTGCGCTTTACTAAGAAAGTACGTACTTTGCAAAGGCGAGAAACTATCATCTAATATTCACGAGGAGATCTTTGCGGTATCTCCGAAGAGAATTATGTTATACAGAAGAAGCTGCTTTTCGATGGTGGCGAACGCATCAAAGAGTAAATTTGAGGTTATTTAGGTTCTATGTCAAACTTATGGAAGTTATCACAACTGACGTCTCAGGATTGCAGTATCTCACTCGCTCCAAAAGACTCATTGAAAATTTGGTCGCCATATTTAATGAATAGAATTAATTTGGTAAAGTTCGTAAGCCTGTTCTTGGAATTCTGCAACGGCTATCATTTTCAAGAGAGCCCAGACTGCAAATGATTTCTCTGGGCATAATTCCAATGATCTTCAAAGTGTTTCACAATGAGGGAAATTAACTATCCAGTTTCACAGTTCAGTTTATGATAGCGATGATGATGAATCTCAGTCTCAAGCGCGAGAGCAGAAAGGATTTTGAATAGCATAAAACCTAATTGATAGGCATAGTTGCTGAGTATATGGACAGTGATAACAATCAGATCCGTAACTACGTTAACGGGGCAATCTTCTTACTGCTCACTTCGAAGGAAATCAAAGCAGAGGCACTCCGACAGAAACTAGACCAAGTAGTCAAAAACCTCTTAGAAACACGGGAAGATGACATGTGTTCCCAACAATATAATTATATCCTTAATCGCCTCACGGGAAACTAAGAGTAAGAGCTTGCTCAAGACAGTGATTCTGATGAAGAAGAAGAGGTTTAAAATGAGTAATGTGAGGAGGATGAAGAGTGTGGCTCGTTGAGCTAGTCTTCCAGCGAGTAGTAATATATATAGGGCGATTTCTAAATTGCTAATGGAGATTAACTCTTAATGAAAAACTATGCATTATTAGGCCCTGAAGCTGTGAGAGAGCAAATTCTAACGCGATCAGTTTTGGACGAAACTTCTAAGCGTATAAACAATATGACCACTTCCATTAATAGATCACGCAGATTGGATAATATTTTTGCTCCCAAGGGAAATGCAACTGTGCTGTAGCCTTAGTTGGACTGCCTACTTAATCGTAAAAGGTGATATTTGTTTGGTGATTTATATTAAATCGATACCGATCGTGAGATTGATTCAGATTGCTAATATTTTAACCAAATCAATTAATTCAATCAATTACTATCTTATTGATATACTCACAAATATAGACTGCAGCTGATAAATTATTAAGGTTATAAAGAAACAGATACAATAATCCCTCATTCATTTGCTATATTTTACAAATAGTATTTAAGTATGGACTGCTAACTTTTAGTTAAATGTTGCGTGGCTGCTTACTTGGTCTATCCTTTTTAAATGGCAGTGAGGATACCTATAATCAGATTGATCATATGGATTTGTTTTTTAAGAATGTTATATTTCTACAAGTGGTACACAGCAATAAAGTATTGATGATAGCTGAGAGTGGGGTCTGTGAGGTCATAATCACCCTTGTATATATTTAGGTTGTCCTCAAGGATAGATACTATTTGCTATAAAATACTAATCTCTTTGGGAATGCTAACGACATTGAATATCTCATCGATGGCCTGCTCGTTATAGAACATCCAGTTATTGAGTCGGAAAAATATTATCATATCTAAGTTAAGTATGTGATGATGAATCTTGAATTTTCGTAGTAGCGACAACTTCTTATCCATGAGCTTGTCGAGTACGTCTGGAAAATCTATCAAGCATTGAGTTATATTAAAAGATATCCAAACATGCTCGTATTTGTTGCCCTCGATTGCAAAACCATATCTCAAAAGTAATGATCGATTGGAGTTTGGACCATAACGGAAATATATTTGATTATCACAGTCGAAAGAATCACTTTTGTGAGTTTTCATTATGACGCTCTCAAACTCTTTTTTGTATTTAGGATAGCTAAAATTTCCATCACCTTGACTTTTTTACTCTGGTTTTGGCATGTACGACCGCTTCTTTGTTGTTTGATAAAATTAAATCACTTTGTTTTTGTAGCTGTTTAAACTGCGTTACACTATCTCTAATTCAAGCATAGCTCTTTGAAAGGGCTTTCTCCCGACCAAGTACTCTTTCTTAATGATTTGTATCTTTAGAATGAGGTGGCCAACAAATAGAACGGTAAAGTCTTACCAATTCAACTACTTCTAAATGATATCAATAAGTTTAGTGCTAAGCTTGACCACTTATTATCTCTAAAACTTATTTAATTAATAAGACTACTATACCTCCCAATTAAATGGGGTAGCATTAACTTCATCATAAGCGAATTCTCCTTCCTATAGATATTGATTGCTACCATAACTGCCAACGGAAGATGAATCATCATCATCTGATTTTTTGGATTTATCTTTTAGATAGGTCTCTGCTTTAGTCTATACAGAGTAAAATACTTTAGAACAGTGGTGATTAAACAACTCTAAGAAGGGCATCAAGGACACATAATTAATATGCTTGCCGAAAGATCGGTTTGTTAAATTTATGAAGATAGTTTTGTAATTTTACTTACAATATTCAGCAAACTGCAGAATTGGGTACTTTTTTTGGCATTGTTAGAATTCCTACCACTCCTCTTCAAAGCCTTTCAAATCCAAAGCAGCTGCGGATTTGATGGTTTCATCTTTAAATTAATCTAATTCCTATTGAGGCCAGAAGCATGCGATATCGCACTCTTTCGGAAATCTTTTAATCATCTAATACCAGGGATTTCCTTATTAGTTTTTATGGAGAAGGAACATGCAATACACCGTTATAACTCTATCTTGCCAATCATTGATGCTATTAAGAAAAAAACTATCTTTGAAGACTTCATTAAGCTTAGGCTATTATAGGGCCTTCACAGATGATAGAACTAACCTCTCGGGAATTCGAATCAGCACCTATCCCCCTCCCACATGCTAATTGACTGCCATTCCAATATACGGCAGTCCGTTTTTAAGTCGAAATAGCGAAGGAAATATTTTAGGGTTTACCATTAAGCCTTGGTTTTTCAAGATGGAATAGTAATCCTCGTGGCCCGAGTAGGCTGATACTGACAATGCAGGAAAATATATTTCTCTCATCTAATTAGGAGTTTGAATGGTGTTATCGGTGTGCTCCATATTGATTGCAATTGTTGATATACAGATATAAAATATTCCTTTAATGATTGCCAATAAAATATTTATAAGTTAAACGTCATCAAAATTAATAATTTAGTCGTTAAGAGATCATATCATATTTAAATCAAGCAAAGAACGTTAATGCCTGTCATTTCAAATAACCAACCATTTATAATTCTATTACATGAAAAAGCAGTCCAGTCGAAATATGTAACTCTTGCTCATTCAGTTTATCACGCAGACAGTAGTTTAATCTGCACTATAGCTTGGCCGAAAAAGATAGATAATACAATGCCCTCACCGACCCGCACTCCAACAATTATTTCATCGGTAAAGCTGGCAAACAGCGTTTGAGGGAGTTGAAAACATAAATGCGCAAATAAAGATCTTCATAGAAAAAGGAATTGATATAATTAATCAAGCATAAGATTAAAATTTAGTTTCCCAAAATCAAATTGCCACTCCTGGAAGGAAATTACACAGAAGAAGCAGTCAAAGACAAGCATCGGATGTCAGATCAAATTTACAATAAAATTATGACGGAAAGGTTTCGGAACTGTCCGGTCAGTGAGGAGAAGAGCAAGGTTACGCCATCCAAACTTGACTCCGAAGACCAAAGTAATTTAAAATATTAATTTCGCTTGGAAGAATTAAGGAAATCTAGCAGTAAGGGAAAACTAAGAAAAAGCAAGGTCAGATCCAGACAGAAAGTTAATCACGAAGATTTTGTGAAATTTTTAGCTAGCAAAAAGGAGCTTTTAGAGAGGAGCAGTCAGATGAACAATTCTTGAATATCATTACATATACTTTCATATCGCATTAATTATATAAACCAAGATGATACAAACTAAAATAGCATAGAAAATATCATGATAAATTGTTATATTCCTTTTCAATGATACTTGTAGTATAGTAATGATAAATTGATGCTAATAAGAAAGGAAGCTGACCTGATAATCATTGCAATTAATAAATTTAATAAAAGATATGCATATTTAATATTGAAGCTTAATTGATATTTGCAATGAGTTATAATGATGACATAATCCACGAGGGTCCTCTTAGCTTTAAGGTTATTCTCTTAGGTGATTCCAGTAAATCATATCCAAATTAGATGTCGGCAAAACATGCTTCATTCGCCAATTCATTGATAATTAATATTTTGCACGATCAAAACCAACTTGTAGCGTCGACTTTGTTACTAAAACTTATCAAGTTGACTAGTTTACAGTACAACTTAATGTCTTCGATACTGCAGGACAAGAGAGGTTTAAATCGTTGACTAAATCGTATTTCAAGGGTACAGATGCAGCCTTATTTATGTACTCTTTGGAAAAGTAAATATGCAATTAAAAAGCAAATAATCCTTTATAAATATTGCAGAGTGGGCTGAGTTCTATGAAAAATAGTCCGAAAACCGAGAGGTTTTAAAGGTATTAGTGGGGACAAAGGCTGATTTAGTAGAAGACGTATTTGTGAGTGAAATGTAAGCAGAGAATAGCAAAAAGGACAAAATATCGAAATAGTAAGTAAAATAGTTAATTTAAAGATTTAAATTCGTCTTTAAGTTTTAAACTTCAGCCAAAATTAACAAAAATATCAATCTGGTCTTTGAATAGTTATCCAGAAATTTGATTTACAACAGCATTAAACGTAAAAAAGGTGCAAACCCAATTCGATAATAGGAGTGGTCAGTCATCCTGAAAAGAGATAAGCCGCATTTGCTCAAAGAGGAGGAAAAAAATAGTGGTTGCTGCTGACTTCATAGATTTGATTCTCATCAAAAATATTTATTAAATTTTAGAATATCAACCAAAGCAATTTAAGAAACTTTGAATATTACAACAAAATCTCTAATTTAAACTGATGTTTTAAATTCAATCTTTGCAATTTTTAATAATACTTATTTAATAACCCTTTGAATTAAAAGATGGATCCTTTATTTAAAGTTAAAAAATATAAAGATAATTAATAAAGTAATCAATCAAACCAGATAGCCTGTGATGGATCAAAGACTGAAACTCCACAACTGGGTACAGATGTAAACATTTTTTCTCCAATATGTTTATCGCTACCCCATCTGGATTGCACTAACTCTTCTTCAATTCTGAACAAACTTTTACTTTTTAACTCACCTCTGTGCAACTTTTGTCTTAAGAATACCAGCAACTGAGTATACATACTTTTATCAGCTACGATCAGAGCAAAAGACTCATTTATGATCATGCAACTCTAGATATTAATTCATTTACGTTAAGATTTAGTGCCAATTTGATTTCTTCCATCAGTTCAACTACCTCTTCTGAATGAAGTCGCCAGTATTTCGAGTTTAGTTCCCACTGAGCACTGATTAATTGTTCAAAAGTAATATTTCCATTATTGAACTCACTTAATAGTCCCAGTTCTTTCATTGAATTCTACAAAAACCTGAGTCAAATAGATAGTACTTATCAGCATTCATTATATCGTCATTATCATATGAGATTTAGTTTAAAAAGTTCAAAGAAGAAAGCACGTCCCCTTCTGCTGAATATATTTGCAGGATAGAATCTAATCCACACATCTAACGGCATTGCCGTAAAATTTAATTTTTTCTTTATTTTAACTATCTCTTCCTTTACTTTTAAAATGCAATGTCCTGCCTCGCTAAATCTAACTGCAGAATCACCATTTTGTTTTACTTTTATAAAGGAATTGAATATTAAAGATCTCCAACACTCATATTAAAATTTCTATTTTGGAAGTTAAAAAGCTTGTTTAAAAAAATCTCATCGCCAAATATTTGGCAATTGATCAATTTTTTCATAATCTGGTGAATTGACTGATTTTGAAGTGTTTTGTTGAAAAGAGAAACTCCTATGAAGATGCTGGTCAGCATTATTTCTTTATAGTAGAAGCAGTCTTCAGGAATGTTGCTGTGCAAGTAGAAGATACCACCATGAAGCTTTTATTTTGGAATACCTTAGTTAGCAGCTTCAATGGCAAGACTGATCTCGTCCTGATACGAGTTAAGGCCTTCTTCAAGTTTGCCATCACAAGTCATTATTAATTCCTCATCAAAGTGGTTGCTGTTAATATAGATAGGCGATCTTTCATCAATTTATCTGCTCATCAAAATAATCCCATTCTCCAAACCCATCGATAAGCAAACATCGTTGTCGCAGAATAAGTTTAGGACTCCTTTGATCATTGTATAATTTTCGGGATCCATACCTACATCAAGGAATACCTACTATCATAAATTTTATTGAAGGTATTTTTGAGTTTGCCGAAGAGGATGGAGTGTCTGCTGCAGAGTTCGCCTTCTATGTCAGGAAAAATGCAGGAAAGGTCGTTAACTATGTTGATGGGGGAATTCATTCTATGTTTCATAAGAATAGAAGAATTATATTTTGATTATGATTAATTGAGTATAGGCAAGCCAATATGTATTTGTGGCCCGATAAAGTATTTTTTAGTTTCATGAATTTCACAATTCTTTCACATTCAAATTAATCCTTTTAGATGATACCGATTTAACTAATGAACCATTCATGCATCAATAGTTAAATAAGACATGATTTATTTGCATTTAAACGAATGATAGTATTTAAAATGATGAGATGATCCCTTTAATAGATAAATATTATCTGCTCACTGCAGTTAGATTTCTATGATTGATGTTTAATGATTTAGCCGAAAAACTGAGAAATCTACCAAAAATTTCCATCTTTTCAATGAGTTTAGTTAAGAATAACCGACTTCCCGATTCTAGAAATAATATTTCGAAAATGTTGGAAATATGCTGGTGGTGAAATGATATGATATTATAAGAGGACAATGAACGAAGAGCTCAATATTTTTCTAAAATAAATAGAGCATTGCAGCTATGGATAAAAATACACTCACTGGTCTCAATACCTGCAGAAGTAGTGCCAAGCCGATAACTATCCTTATCTTCTTGGATACTTCCTCGAATACTTCCCCTTTAATTATCGCTATTGGCTTGAGTATATCCATCTCACCAAGCCAGAAGAGTATCAGACTGCCCTTCTCCGTAATCCCAAGAGCTACTAACTGTGGATAGGTTATCTCAATAATTATAAACTAACCCATGAGGGTGAAGATTCCTTAAAGTACAAACGCTAATTGGAGCGAGCTATTATAGAAATTGGAGCGGATTCTCGCTCTCTATTTCTATATGAGGAGTATTATGATATGGTCAATGAAAGTGTTAGGTTTTAATTCTACAAAAAAGTTTTCACACGGGCACTTATCGGACTGTAGGGACTCTATGATAAATTTAAAGAGTGGTTTGCATTGTTGGCAGACCAAACAATTTCGACTCTGGCAATAAAATAACTTAAGAATGCAGCAATGACTCTTAGTTTGGAGGAGCAGCGAGCTCATCTGAACAATATGATCGGAACTATTTACAAAAAAACTCTTAGTTATCGAGACAAACGTCTTCGGTTATAAGATTCAATAAAGCACAATTACTTTGAGGGCGAGTGTATGAGTGAAGATAAGGCGATCTGGCGTGATTTGATTGCTTTATAACGTAGCAACGGTATAGTATAGAATATTTCCTACTGCTACGAACGCAGCTTAATGGCCCAAACGGATGATGTGGAACTTTGGTAATAAGTATTCCACTACATGGAAAATGAAACTAATAAATATACTAAAGTATTAAGTATCCTGCGTAACAACAGGCAATTTTTCCTAAAATTTGACATCAATCTATACTTCTACTGGTGTGACCTTGAAGAAAGAGAAAATGTAACAGCCGCCCGCAAAATGTATCAATAGCAAGCCAAGATTAACAGCATCTATGAAGTTTATGAGCGGTGGATACAATTATAAATTCGATAAAAACAGTGGAACAGCGCAAAATTATTATATGATACTCTCCTTACTCTGTATAAAGATGACATAAATTTGCTGGCCTATATTCTAATTGAATACTCATAGTTCGTTGTTAAGTATTATAAGGATTTTGAGTATTCGAAGAAGTTATTGAAGACATATTTTGACGCTTTACCTTTCAACCAGTATCTTTTTAATAAATATTTGGAATTCTTCAAGAATTTTTAAAACAAATAGGGTTACTATGACTAACTCATGCTGTTTATTAATGAAGCACTTGGAAAAGCTAAAGTCAGTCTCAGCTAGCAGGAGTTTGCAGTTATGACGCGAGCACTCAAGTACTATTTGAGATCTACTTTATCCAGTATATACCTCATTAAGCTGTCGGAGCGCAAAATTATAGAGTGCGAATAGAAATTGGCCAAACACACTTGATCATTAATCAATTGTATCAGCATCAACAATAATTATTGAATACTCATCGAGGAATAAATAATTTTGATAATTTTGGATCGATTAAGCCATATATTTCATTTTAAACCAAAGGAATAATACTTCAATTTTTTGAACTGATGTCTTAAAATATAATTATTAAGCCTTGATTTCTTAGTTTATATTTCTAAAGTTAATAAAATGAATCTAAATATCAATTATTAGGCTAATTATTTTCATCGTCTTAGCAATCGGAGAAGCTGAGTCATTAAAACTCCTTCAGGTGCTCCTTCTTTTACCTATTTAATTAAGCTTTAAAGATGAGGACATTTGCTTCCACAGAACTTGCGATGAATCTCTTCAATTAATTAAAGATATTGCCTCACTTTTTACTTACGACCCTTCGTTCTCATATTCCAACCCAGCTACTATAAATCAGTTTTATTCAATTCAATATGACAACTTTCAGCTGATCGTTTTTAGAGCCGACTTTTTTATTTCAAGGCTTTTGCAACTTATTTTAGTGAATTTTTTGATTTTTATTGTGATAAAACTGATTGAAAGTTTGTGTTTATTGCGCTGGCATCATTAGTTTTGGGACCATTGTTTTCTTTTGATTTGCTGTTAATTTATTAAATTTTTTATCGTTTCATGATTGCAGTGGCACTTTTTCTATTGAATAGTTTATAATTTAAGAAGCTGGAGCATTTTTATTATGAAGTGTGCCTTGTAAAAGGATAATTATTTGTATTTTCAATTTCCGTAATATTTGTATCTATTCTATTAACTTTATTATTGTCTTTTTATCTGCCTTAAAACATTGCATTTTGTAATTTTAGTTCATTCTAGCTTTAACTATCACTTTCTTTTTCTTAGGAATGATGCAAACTAATACAATTTACTTTGTTGTCATGATTTTTATTGATTCTTTACTTATATTTTTATTATTTCATTCCTTATGTCATTCCCTTCCTCAGTTCGCTTAACAAAATTTTACGATTCTATTGAACTTTATTGCAGCTATTTTCATTTTCAATTGTATTTTAATCAGCAAAATTGTTTTCCTACTTTGTTTCAACTTCTTTTATTTTATCCTATTAGGCACTTGAGTTTTCTTATAAATTTATTTTGGAGTTTCGAACAAATACGCCAAATGAGGGAGTATTAGAATATCTGGATTGAAGTAACATCATAGAAGGAGAATGGGAATACTTCTTTGTTAAAAAGGATGCTTGTTGCGAATACCTGGAGTGAATCTGAGAAGATCTTGCCCCCACTTTGTTCTTTAATGGCTTTTCTGCAATTTTTAGACTAGATGTACTCATTTTTTGGGAAGAAACCTTAGCTTTGAGCACTTGAGACTCTCCATTGCCAACAACTTATGAAGAAGAGCAATGCATATATTTTGCAATGTCAGGTGGCAATAATTATGAACGAATGACACAACTGTTCTTTCTTTCATAATCATCAGTCATTTTGATACGTTGATTACTTCTCGACAATGTATCATAATTTTAAGAATTTTCCTCTGATATGGCTTGAATTTAATCTACTGCATGCTATTAATGGATCAAATGGCTATGTTTGCTTTCAGCCATTGTATAGATGCCATTTACTTTAAAAATAGAAATGCTAATTTCTTCTTCGCATAAATGTAAATTATTTGCTCCTCTCATCAATTATCTGCTTTATATATTTTCATTTTGGTGTTCTATACCCAGTCCTCCTTCTTATTTTTCATTCATTTGTTACTTAGTCATTTGCGTATTTCTATAGCTCCCAATTAGGTCAGCTTTGAATTTCTTATTTTGGGGTATTTTTTCCCTATTTACACCCGATTTCATTGAGTTATTTATATTTATATTCATATCTCTTTTTTTTCTTTTACTTTTGCTCTTAGTTTTACTCTATTGTTGATTTGTTCTATTTTTTTATTCATTCTTCATTTAAGACGAATCAAAGTTGAAAGGCTTAGAATAATCCAAAAGGTCATTTTTAGAGCCTACTGAAAAATGAAGCATTCCCTACGGCTAGGAATTTGCCTATGTTTGAGTACCCTCATTATGAGTAATATAATTTTTGATCATAGAATTGCCTTGAAAATGTGATTCTTCCTGAATAGGCTCAAGATGACTACTAATTGTGATTTTTTTGATAATTTTGCTCGTAGAAGAATTATTGTTAGAGAAGCGAAAGCTTCTCTTTGTATTTTTTAAGTGTGTCTTCTTTTTCTCATCAATTTATTTTACAAAATCTGCCAGCTAAAGGCGCTGCCGCTCAATTTCGGCATTTGGCAAACATTAAAGTGGGATGCTGCTAGCTCTCGTATTAATAAAATGATAAAGTTAGTCTTATCTTCTATCCACTTCATCCAGTTACTTGCTTATTGGTGATTCGTCACCATCTTTTGGGTATATAATTCTGCTTTTGTGCTGTTCAAAAGTCAGCGAGAGTGATGCGATTATAGTGTCGATGACTGTGCCAATGACTTGGTCGCAGTTGATAGTATTAAGAAACTGATTGACGTATTTGAGTGTTCGTAACGAAATAGAAGTAAAATTTTGATAATAGTACTCACTGTGATTGTGGTCGTCGGGGATAAGATTTTCACGAATCTCTTCATTAATCTTTTGTAGCAGCATCCGTAGTTCTGCTGCTGAATAGTCTCTGTTATGATTAGCAAACATCGAATTAGAATAACGAGCCTTCTATATATAGACCAACTAACCACAAAAAAAATAATATTTAATATTTCATTTTTTAGTTTTCTTCTTCCGCTTCGAGCATATTCACATTGGTATTTCGCAAAGCAGGAAATAGCAAAAATAAATATAAAAACAAACAGCCAATATGACTCATTGAGCGAGACTACCATACTTTCATACTTTTGGATGGTCATTTATGCAGAACACTTTAAAACTATTCATGATGATATTAAATTGTTATTATCAGCATACCAAAAGCTGAAATCTCAACATTGATTGCTATGCGTAATTCAAGTATGCCAGCATGGGATGATGGGATGATTAAGTAAAAAGGAAGTATTCACTTAAGCCAAAAATTTGTTAAGCGCTAATTAATTGAGTTGGACTTAATTACTATGAGTTTGAAGCAGAAGATTGTGGAAGTCCCTGAAGGAACAAGCATTATGCTTGCAAAAAATGAATTGATGTATTTAGAGACGAGTTCTTATGTATTGCCACTTTCTGATACTTCTCTCTCTTTCAAGGTTCTCTTTGGTTTCATTGTTTTTTGGCTTACAATTTTTTGAATAAAAAGGATAAATGATATTTGATGAAAAGAAAATTTAGATTGGATTTGTTTGACAGCAAAATCAAGTTTATCCAAATGTCGCAATTATCATTTTTCACGGTTTTAATGTTGTTTGACTTCTCAATGGTGATAATAATGGGCGGAGAAAAAACATGAAGAATAGATGATTTTATTGTTTTACTATTAAAATTTTAAGTTGACTTTTATTTGAAGAACGGAGATATTCTCCAGTCAAAGACATTAACACTGCAAAGATAAACGGACAGCATTGATTCTTTGAAGTGTAATACTATACTAATACCAATCAATTATATTTTAAATAGCAGTACTGCATTACTACAAATCAATAAAGGAACATTTTATCAAATATTCTCACATTTAACTTCTTCGAAGACAACAATTCAAGACTATTTATAAATTGAATGCCATCTCAAAGTATTTGGCTCCACTATGTGGTAATCATCATCTATCGAGAAAATAAACAGTTTTCTAGTCGGACATAATGCAAACTGCATAACTAAGTCATATTAAATAAATTCTTATACGCGCATCTGCGATCTTAGATAATATATCTTATAAACATATTATTATGCAGCAAATTGTGAGTAAATTGGAGCGACTTCTACCTCGCAAAAAGATGGACATCTTCGGAAAGGACAGTCTCATGAAAACTTCCCTTCCCTATTACCTTCTAGCTGTGCTAAGTCTCTTGGGGTTGCTTCTAGATGATGCTGACCCTTTTCCCTTCATCGTGCTAATATACGCTGGTTTTCCTATCATCGATGAAATTTTTTCCTTTGATGAGAGAAACCCAGACGTCTCAGAAAGAGCACAGCTCGAGCGAGATTAGCCATATTTTCGGATGGCTCTTTATGCAGCTATGATCTTCGATTGGGCTATCTTTTTTAAAGTGATGAAAAAGATGGAGGAAACTGACATAAGCTGGGAAACACTGCCAGGAGTTATAGGTACGACTTTTGTCGTTTCCAATCTATACTCCGCACAGTTCGCAGTCGCACATGATGTGATGCATAAACCTGGGAAGTATTTTAGGATTTTGGCCACGCTGGATATGGTCAAGCTCTACTATCCCCATTTCACATATCACCATCTCTATAGACATCATGTGCATGTAGCAACCCCCACAGATCCATCAACTGCTCTGAAGAACGAAACCGTATATGCATTCATTTGGCGTTGCATCAAAGGCTCTTGGATTGGAGTTTATTAGGACTAAAAGAAAGCTGGTAAAAATTTGATTACAAATTATGCAGTGTTGAGCATTTTATCTACTATCGCTTTTGCTTGGTTTATCTATTTGGTCTTCGGGCTACAGTGTATGATTATACACTCCATAATGGCTATTGGCTCAATAATATACCTGGAAGGTATAAACTATTTAGAACATTATGGCCTTCAAAGGAAGTTGCAATCCAATGGAGAATACGAAAAAGTTACCATCCTGCACAGCTGGAATGCTCCCCACCGCTTCACTAACTATCTCTTCTTTAAGCTGCAACGACATTCAGACCACCATGAAAACTCTTCTAAACCTTATCAAACGCTGATTTCAATGGAAGAGTCCCCTTTCTTACCTCATGGATACACCCTTATGATATTAATGACCTTTTTCCCAAAGGTATTCCTTGCATTATGCAGGTATGGTTTAGGATAATGAATCCTCTTGTTTAGGGGTATCGAAACTTGAACGCTTAAAAAAAAGAATTAATTGATCCCGAACTAAAATAAAAATCAATAACTGAAACGCGTAAATTTCTAGTAGAAGTGGCTTTGGCGTCTGGATTACTGCTTTTTGTCCATTTGGTTGGCTTATTTTGAGTGATTTCGAAGCAATCTTCATTTATCTTTATCACTATATAATTTGATGATAGTTCAACGTGTTTATCAGTTTTTGTAGGTCCATTCTCTCAAAATTAATGAATAACACTTTAAGCATAAAAAACTGTATTTAATGATCTGAGTATTTACTGATAATTGAAAAGAATTAATAATATTTTCTGCGCATCTCTGAGAATATTGTTTTCAGCTCAATGATTATTGTTTATTAGTTAAACATTTTTTCATAATTTAACGATTTGAGAATACTTTGATCAAGAAGCTGATTGAGATAAATATTGCATTAAAGAAAAAATAATATAAACTTTTGTCAGCACGCCCTATGATAGAAATTCTGAGTCAAACTAAACATAAAATGATCCAATGTCTACCTTTAAGTTTATTTATTTCTTAAAATGCATACGTATTTTCAGAAGAAGAATAATAATATGTAGTAAAAAGTAAAATTTGCAAGACTTACCATTTTAATCAATAAAAGGGCATATTTATCCGTACGCATGCAGAACTCATTGGTTTAAGCCAAATCATATTTTTTAAATATAAACAGTCTTCAGAATCAATTATATCTAATCCCTCCAGAAATACGACCCTAAGCTCTTGAATTTTATAATCATTTAATGGCTCGTACTAAACAAACTGCAAGGAAATCAACAGCTCAAAAAGTACCCAGAAAACAGCTTGTCGCACAAAAAATAGCCAGAAAAACTGCACCCATCGCTTCAGGTGTAAAGAAGCCTCACCGTTACAAACCCGGAACTGTTGCTCTGCGTTAAATTCGCAAGTATCAGAAAAGTGTACCGTTTCTATTATTCAGACTGACCTACTGATCCGAAAACTGCCCTTCCAAAGGCTGGTGCGGGAAATCGCTATAGAGTTCAAGCAGGAATTACGTTTCCAGAGTCAGGCTGTTCTCGCCCTTCAGGAGGCTGCTGAAGCATATCTTGTGTCCTTGTTCGAAGACACAAACCTCTGCGCAATCCATGCGAAGAGAGTGACGATAATGTCCAAGGATCTACAGTTGGCCAAGCGAATTAGAGGAGATCGCTTCTGATTTGGAACCTTTATTTATAACATATTTTTGAGTCAGTATATTGAAAGTGAGATTATATATAAGAGATATATTTACAATTCCTATTGATGAATAAATGTGGCCGCCTCTTATTTTTTGATATTTTTAGACAAAATAGATACGCCTCTTGATAGTGCAAAGAGTAGTGGTTAAAGTATAATTTAAATATGAATAAGAGATTTAAATAATCAGGCCAATAAGCAATCTCTCTTTTATTGGTTCTTCTCTTGCTATGTTTGACGCCAGCCCTCTCCCAAACAACTCTGTCCGTTTCTTTGAGTAACACAAATATCAACGCAAACACCACGTACTTTTACACCATTGTGTTTTCTAACTCTTCGAGCCGAATCAACTTAACGCTTTTTTTCCCACCTCAAGTAATACTTTCAAATGCTACAACCGTATCAGCAAACACAACTGCACTCAATACTTCCCAATACACAGTATCTTCAGCAAATAATTCAATTTTAATTAACAAAGCAATGAGTGGAAGTATTGCCCTCACAATCAACTACGTCAAAAATCCACCATCAGCCATTCAAACTACCAGCTTCTCTATCAGTAGCAATATTTCTATTGACAGTGTTAGCATTAGTGCTGGCAGCTATATTCAATACAGTTCAGGAAGTCTTCAGTCATGCACTTACTCCTTTACAGGGACAACAGAACAAAGCAACTCAATTTTAAATATGGCTGCAGTTTTGGGCAATCCTATTCCAATCGGGAGCAACACAGTAGCTATATATTACCCAAAACAATGGTAAAGCTCAGACATAAAGTCTCTAACTTCCAACTCAGTTGCAATCACTTGCACCTATACCACAGATAGCAAAATTTATTTATCTGGCAACTGTACCTTTGATTCAAGCGCCATCTATTTTGTTTTTTCGGTTAGTTCCACAATACCAGCAAACACCACTTTGACTGTACAAGTGAATGGAATAAACTGCCCGCCAACTGTCAACACTACCACCAGTAGCAGCTTTAAAGTAATTACCATGGATAGCAGTTCAAATTATATTGATACAAAATCAAGCTGTACAATTAATCCTACAACAATTTCAACCATCAATGGTAATTTCACCAACTCAGCTGTTTCTATAAATACTTTGTACTCCTTGCCAGCCATTAATTTTACTTCCGCAGTGCCAGTAACTTTTCAAGTGGGTGACACTCTTCAAATGAACTATTAACCCACTCTTGTTTGCACGGGAAACAACCTGACTATATATCGAAACCAATATATTCCTTGGACATTTGCAAGCTCTTCTACTGGAGTAAGATCCTACAGTGGGGGCTTTGTTACAGACAATATAAACTATTCATCAAATATACAGCTCTACTTAGACTGCAATATCAATGCTCCACCCTCAGCTCAGCCTACGACTTTTGTTTTCACTTTTTTTAGAGGAGGTTCTCCTTATCTTAATTTGAGTGCAACTCTAACAGCATTAGCTGCAACTATTAAAGCTTTAAACTTCAAAGTTGCACCAACAACGATGTCAGCTGTGATAAGTTCGAGCTATACATTTTCATTGCTGTTGAGTCAAAACATCAGCAGTCAAGGAATGGTCTATCTGTATTTGCCTGTTGGTCTTGACTTATCGGGTTTTCAAAATCGTTCTAGTTGTAGTGGTACAAAAAATGCTATCAGTCTCAGTATTGCAAACTGCAATTTCTCTGCAACTTCTTCATCAATTATTATTTATGTTTATCTGAGTGAAACAGTTGCTATCTCTTCGGGAACGAATCTTTCCCTATTGATAACGAATATAAATAATCCAAGAACTGTATTTACCCCCTATACATTTGGAGTGGCAACCTACTATAACCTCAATCTGGCTCTAAGTATGGTGGAATACAATTTGGCGGCTGCTTCGATATCATACACCACTTATTCAAGCTTTAATCTCAATATAAGTCCATCCTCCTTTTATGTTTATAATTCAGCCAGCTCAACTGTCAGTTACAAGAACCAAGTCTTTATTCCTGCAGGGGTAGTTTTTACTTACATTTTTCCAAGTGCAATTTCAGGTCTCACTTTTAATCCTGTTCTGGTCTATGCAAATAGTTCCCTACAGTCAGTAAATCAAAGTTCTGCTTCACAGGCAACTCAAACTTTAACATTTCAATACAATTCGGATATTCCAATAGGAACAAACATTTCAATCTCCTTTATTCTTAAGACTCCTGCCAATATGGGCACGTATAACTACATAAATCTTACTATCTCTAATGCAGATAATATCTATGAGCAATGTGTAGGTTATCTTCAACTGTCAGTGACACTAGCTTCTCCCATAAATTTTTCAATTGAAATGACTGGCATTTCAAGTAATCAGTCGACTGGGGCACTTGATATATACCAGTTTACCATGATTACTTTTATTCCACATCCTTCAAACTTCAATTTGTTAATAAGTTTTCCAAGCGATACATCCTATTCAAATGGCTACAACTGTAATGGACCCTGTAATGCTACGACCAATATGGTGAATGGATCAACCATTAGTGTCGCAATGCTAAACCCAAATGCATCGACCACTTTTATTTTTAAACTAGGATATTTTACAAATCCAAGGAACATAGGTCAGGGAATGACATGGAATATGAGCACATATAGTGGTGAATCACAAATTGGTTCTGGCAGTGCTGCAGTGAATATTCAGTTAGCTAGTCAACTAAGTGGTAGTTTATCTTTAAACTACAACTATTATCGAGGCAACACAAACATTGTGGTTTTTTATGTCACCTTATTTAATAAGCTAAAAAATGGCGATTACTTCCTCATACAGTTTGGATCGGATACATATACTGTTCGGCCGAGCACATCAATCAGTTGCACCACTCTTTCTAGTTGTTCTGTCACCAATCAATCCACAGCTAACGTCCTTGTAGTACTCGGATATCCAACAATAAACCAAATTAGCATGCAGCAACTCACAATAGTCATCGACGGATTGATTTCATCTGCCTCGACTCAATATAATTAACACAAATACTTTAATATTTCTACTTACACTGCAAATGGATACCTCATTGATCAAGGATATGTTACATACAATATTTCTTGTGGTGAGTATCCAAGCAATAATTGTCGAGAGTGTCTCAGCAACGGAAGTTGTCTCGATTGTTATTATAATTTCAATACCAATTTATACAATGGCCTCTGCACTAACAACTGCTCGACTGCTTCACAGTATCAGTATTTTACAGGAAATAATAGTTGTGCCGCTTGTGAGAATAATTGTGCTACTTGCACTAGCAATATTAGTTGCATAACCTGTATCAAAATTGCAAACCTACAGTACTACCTATATCCAGACAGTCAAACCTGTTTAACTTTCTGTAATATCACCAACTTTCGCTATATTTCCAAGATAGGATTAATCACCTACTGTATGCTGTGTTATGACCAAAATTATTGCATCTCTTGTGTGAGTGATGGCCCCTTTAATTGTACTAAATGTGTAGATGGAGTAATTATTCAAAACGGACAGTGTGTGACTTCATGTACTATCGTCAATAGCTACATTTCCAGCAATAACATGTGTCTTACTTGTGATATTTCCTGTAAGGAGTGTACTTCTGGTACTTCTTCCGATTGTGTGGCCTGTGCATATCCTTATATGAATGTCACTAATGTATGCGTCAGTTCGTGCCCACCGGGAAGTGTTGCAAATTATACTACCCAAACATGTGGATGTTCTAACAAATGCAAAACATGTCAAAACCAGTCGACTTACTGCCTAACCTGCTCCAATACTTCTCTAGTATCTTATCAAGGCGGATGTATTGGATCCTGTCCATTTTATTCCTTTCTATCTGGAGGAATCTGTTTGAGTTGCAGTGAGAATTGTTTAAATTGTACTGCAACCACGTGTATACAGTGTGATTCATTAACCTACTCTTTCAACAATAGTTGCTACTCGGACTGTAGTACTGTTAGTCCACAGTATGATCACGATAATATCACTATGAAATGTGTGCTCTGCCCCAATGGCTGCACTCGCTGTAGTGGATCAATATGCACAAACTGTCTATCTGGATATAGTCTATTGAATTCGAGTTGTATCAGTCAATGTATTGTCCAAGGTAATTGCATTCCAGCGGTACCTGACAAAGTTCTACCTTTACCTGGCTCAATTGCCACAACTGTATGGATTTTATTAGTGATCGTAATTAAACTATTATTGAAAAGACTGTACATTCCCTATTCTGCAATGATTGGATTGTGCATTGTTGAATGCATACTGGTGATATCATGCATATCAGTGGTTGATCACTCAGCCTTATCGTCTCGTCTTCTCATGGGTGTTGACTATTCCTACAGGATAATTGTTAAAAACTTGCTTATTGCAAGCTTGGCATTAAACTATGTTTCCAATATCCTTTATCTCATACTCTTTATCAAATATATTAGTCCATTAATCGTAAAACCTAGACAAATAGATTACATTACGCATATTGGTACTTTATTTATTGGTACTGTCACCAATTATCGCTTCGGACTTATCGCCTTTAGTAGAATGTTTCCAAAACCATAAATTCAAGTTGATAATAGTAGTAGACTTACTCCCATAAATTACCTGGCAGCAGGATCAGTGCTGCTAGATATGCTTCCTTTGTCAGCTGCCGGACTATTGGTTTATAAAGAGTACCCCAGTACCAATTTATTTATGCTTGGAATAGACCTCATGATAGTGATAGTATTGATTGTGGTAATAACAGTGTGGATGGTGGCAGTCCCTAAATCAGAGGATTACTATGCATCAGATGTTAAAAAATTTAATATGGAGGATAACTTCCGCACTGAGGAAGATATCAATAACTAAAAGAATCAGTCATATAATAAGCTATTTTCTGTGGGAAACATCCCTAATAACATGTAGAAGATTATTGATATTTCCAACAATGATGACATAGCTGCACATTCAGTCAACAACAACACTCTTATTTTGATGACTGCCAATGAAGGGGTGCAATCCTAGGAGGAAAATCCTCCTCTGCCTACCATTATAAAATCCAATAACCCTAAACTATAAAATATATCAGTTAGTGATATAGTAAAAGAGCAAATGGCGGAATAAGATGTCGATTAAATTATCCACTTCGAGAATACGACTATTTCGAATAAGATTATCAAAAAAAATAGCGATGACGTATTTCGTGAGCCTATTGAATAAAAAAAAACTAAAAAGATTTAACGTATCTCTAATCCACCAGGGGTAATACAAGAAGATCAGCTTGAACCCAGAAGCAAAGAAGAAACTAAGAATTTTAGTAAGGAGCATGTCAAAAAAAATACATTTGTTTCTTCAAAAAAAAAGCATCATCATGAATCGGAAATTCTTCGATCTAAAGAAACAAAGGCAAAAAAAATTGAGTCAAATCTATCGGAAGAGGAAAATAAAAATGATGATATTGAACCAGTGTTCATAAAAAGTAATCATCACGAATTTTCTTCGAGGAGAGAAAGCAATGATACACCTGTCAATATTCTGCGAGGCAAACACAAATCACATAAAAATGGTTAACAGCAGAGCGAACCTAAGTTGATGATGCGCAAAAAGACTGAAATTAAGGTTCTTGAAGCAGATGCTTTTTAAGACTCTAAATCGGATAATTTAAACCTATAGGCTTTAATAGCAACGAAAATAAGGTAAAGTCAAGGCTTGGATCATGGTTTAAAAGTTTAGAAGTTGTAGAGAAATACAATAGAAGATATTTCTCCGAGTTGGTTCAACATCCAGAATCAAAGGTTTGATATCTCTGAAATCGAAGAAATACCTTGATTAATTCCATCTTTCTTTTTCTTAATTACGATTGTAATACTTTCAATGAATATTCATTGATTCCACAGTTATCTAACAATCTTAATGAAATTTAAACTAAATAAACTAAATAATGAAGCTGATATATATTTAATTATCAATTCATTCTGGTCTTGAATCGAGTCAGATTCTTTTCAAACATATTCTTTCTCCTTTCTCCGCGGATCTCAATGATGGGTCTATTCTTCTTCACCACTGCAGATTTATTAATTTTAGGTGTATTATCCCTTTTTTACTAATCAGAACTACTATTTTGTGCTTGTTTTAATTTATAAAAAGCATACTATCTCGGATGGAAATGATTTCTGTATCTCATTGAATCTTGATTTTATTAAGAGTGTCGGCTTTGCTTATTTTTTGTATTTAGAATGCTGTTTTAAGAGGAATCAGGTTTTGGTATATCTTCTTCTTCGATCTTAATAGTTTAATATGGTTATCGCTCCATACCCACTAAATCTTCTTCGTTTAGATTAGTCGAAATATACCTGTAATCAGACTGCAGCATCCTTAAAGCTTCCTGATCTCCATTGTAAGCTTGAGGTGGGCTATCCTGAAGAGCAGCCTGCAAATTGAACTCACTTGAATTATTTAAATTGAAGTGAACTGATGAGGAAGACAGTGACATCATTTCTGGTTCTGTGAGTGAAAAATGTTATTCCCTAGAAATAAAATCTCTGGCATTGATGATTTCGCATAATTATTGCTTGAACTGTTATTATTGTATAAATTATGATTGTTTTTAATGTTTGTCCTCAATTACTAACGATGACAGTTATTTTAAATTTTAGCTTCCCATTAGTTTTAGTAGGCTTTATGTTTATCCCTTTGCGTAATTTAAAACTTAGCCTGGAGATTGAGGAGGATTTTCTTGTGCGATGGAACTAGACGGCAAGTTATCTTCTTTATCAATTTAAATTTAGTTTTATAGAAAAGGGTTAATGAGTTAAGGTTGCTTGAAGGTAAAATTATTGTTATTTTAATTGACAGAGGGTTCTATTTCCTGTTCAATAGATTCATCATTTTTTCTCATTTATTTCTAAATTATCATTGATGATTATTAAATCAAATTATCATTATAATTTTGGATGACTTATTAATTCTCCTGCAAATATTTTTATAATTATTATTTTTAACTTTCAAAACAGCTATCAGTTGGTTTATGATGATCCATTATCTATTATTCATACTAATCTATTGCATTGCTAATTTACTATAGATTGTTTTATTAAAATTAAGGTTTGTCGATTATTACAGAGTGAGTTTATTCAATAATTGGAGCTTATTCAGGACTTATATCATTTATTTATAGTTTTGCGGCATCAGATTTTGTTTAATTGATCTCTATAATTGGCTAATTAAGTGAGACCCTTTATGCTTGTTGTTTGTCTTATTAATGCCATACTTCACTGATTTATTGTTTCTTTGATTGCTCGGAGTTCAAGGCCATTGAATTAATTTATTATTTTTTTATTATTTTTTATTTAGGATTTATTTCAATCATTTATTTCTTTGCTTTTTTAGGCTTAAAAGGTACTGAATTGATTTTCTGCTTTTCTTATTTCACATGTGCCTCAACAATTTATTTTTTTATTTTTTTAAGATTGGGGGTGATTGAATTTACTTCTTTTTTTTATTTTTATTATTTTATTTGTTTATAACTCATTTACTTTTTTGGTGTTTAGGAATTCAAAGCAATTTAATGTACCTAAACTGTTGGTTTTTCATGTTGTGAATGCTCCTTGACTTATTTTTTTGTTTTTTCACCAATGGAAGGAATCTATTTATTTTATACTTTTGCTTTTTCGAATTTGGGGTGAGCATAACTAATTTATTTCTTTGTTTTTTAATGTCTAGGGCTTATGGGATTGATCTTACCATTTTTGTCTGTTTTAATTTAGCCAATAATATTTTTTTGGTTTAATTGATTTTTTGTATTAGTAGTTTAATTGTCTTTTTAATTTTTTTGTTCATCGAGTTTTATGTTTGGTTTTTTTGTGGCATTAGCATTTTTATAAATTTGTTTAAAGTTCACTCGTTTTTTGTCTTACTTTTATTATTTTGTTGCAGTTTTGTTATGGTGTTGCTAGGCCTATTTGGCTAGTTTATTACTTTCTTTGATTTCTTAATTTATGTTTCCATTTAAAATTATAGGCGATTATTATAAAATTTAACTTGCGTTATAGTTTACTACTTTTCGATCGTATTTTATTAATTAATTCATATTTTGATCTCTATTAAAATTGAGAGGCAATTACGATTATAATATTTGATTTGCTTTATATTTGATTGATTTTTGATCTTATTGTATTTATTCATTCCTATTTTGATCGTCATTAACGTCTATAGGCCATTATTATAACATTTAATTTTATTGATATTTTATTGATTTTTCATCTTATTTTATTGATTCATTCATTTTTTCATCATTATAATTTAGAGGTGATTGTTTTGAGATTTAATTTGCCTGATATTTTACTAATTGTTCATCTTATCGTATTAATTAATTCCGATTTTGACCACTATTAAAGTCAATAGATGATTACTATGATCTATGGTTTGCCTAATTTATGTTGATATTATCCTGGTCTAATTTTATAGGTGGCGAAATTATAATGTTTACAATTTCCATGGTTTAGATAGGTGGACTGTTAAGTTTGGTCTCTTGTTGTTTTATAGCTTAATAATCTGTTAGAAATTAATTTATATGATCCTGATCTGCCTCAATAATGTCGTTGATAATTTGCTATTCTCTTTCAACAATGCTGTTCGTAATGGGCTATTCTAGATTATTGTCTAACAAATTTTATTCATCTGCCAATTAAGGCAAATTTCTATTTTATGGATGAACATTCTAAATGTGGTCATATTCTATATTTTCTTCCTGGAGATTACCAAACTATTGATTAAACTACAATTAAATCTCGTTGTATAATTGTTGCAATTGAATGGATTAATGCATCTATGATTATTTCTTACTTTTATCCTCTTCATTATTTTACTTTTAATGCACAGATTGCACAGACGATGACTTATTGCTTTAATAATTATTATTTATTTGCTATTAATGCACCGATGACTATTTGTTACTTTGATATTAGTGCATTTATTAATCCTAACTGTGAGTCTGAGCTTCTATTTGCTATTCATTATCAACTTCATTCTATAGATTTCGTAAGGATTGCTTCATTTCTTCAATTAACAGATCAATTTTATGTTCAGCCTCTTCTTAATTCTTTTCATTCTATTTTTATGGAAATTATTTCAAGTCTTCAATCAGCAATTCCTTCATTGCTTCCATCTCTGCCTTATCAAAAGCATTTAACGAATTAATTATACTACTGTCCTCAACTGCTTACTTTTATTTTAATAGGGTTTACTATTTTTATGAGTGGGAGACTTAAACTTTATTTTAGACATGCGCATTATCAAAAGGATCTCTTGGGGAAATAAAATTGCTCTAGAGATATTAAATTGGCGCTGTTTCTTCAATTTTTTGAATTTCATGGAAATATTCAAATTCATTTACATTCATCTAATTCTTCTCAGAGTTTTCGGGAGTGACCTCTCCTGAAGGCTTACTTTATATGATAACTTATTGATTTTTTGAATTATCGTCAATTCTATTCAGATTTTAATTTTACTCCCGATAGTGTTCTTAAAGTTTTTGATGCTCATTCATGTCAACCTCATGATTATTTTTGAAAGGAGGAAAATAGCAGCTGTGATCCACTGGCGGAGTTGATTTGACAGACCACTGATTTCTCCATACATTTTATACGTTTCCATTTTGCTCCTTGTTGAGAGAATATTTTCTTTCTTCGCTGAACAATTGTATCTTCTTTATCTTGCTGTTGGACAGATTTCTCAATCGATAGGGGACATAATTAAGTTAAACATCAAAATCTGTTCCTTATTACATTATTTATATTACAATAAATTTAGGTCGCTGATCAAAAAGCTAATGAAAAATTGAAACGGAAAATCATTATTAATCATTAGATTGGTAATTTGAAGACAAGGAAATTGCATAGAATGATGTTTACTATTTAATATTAATTTCATCCCGAATGATCGATAATTATTTGGAAGGCAGTTACCATAGTTGGGACGAAGTTTATAAAAGCCAAAAATACAACTCGAGTATTTATATCGGTGATGTGCAATCGGCTCTAGATCTAGAATTTCTCAAAGACAAAAACATAAAGACTGGTATTTATTTTCTGATAGAGTTGTTACCGCTGCTAAAGGTCTGGATCATGTCAAATATGATAAAGAAATCAAGCATATAGTATATCCTCTTCTCGATGGCAAGAATGAGGATATTACTTCTTTTTTCGATTCGTTCTTTCAGCTAGTATAAGATCATCTTCCCTAAAGTAGTATACTGGTGCATTGTGCTGTTGGAATATCACGGGTATCACAAACTTTATGCAGAGTTCCACCCTCGTTATCTCTTACATAATGAAAAAATAAAAAATTTCTTTTAAGAAAGCGATTGATTTTGTCAGGAAATCAAGACCAACTGTGCTTCCTAATCTAGGTTTTGAAAGGCAACTTAAAAAATACGAAGAAAGCTTAAACAAAAGCGCTAAATACTCAAGAGGTATGCATAGTAGGCACGAATCAAAAGCTTCTTAATCAAATATTAATAATCTACAAACAAAAACTGAGTTTCTACCAATTTTAGGAATGATGGGTAAATTGAAATTGAAAGACAAATACTTGAGCGTTAATTCGAAACATACTTCTGAAAAAATGATTGATAAGGATTTGCAAATCCTAAGAATTTATAGCAATCTTAGTAAGTCTTTTAATAGATAGAAAGCGACTACCAACCAAAGAAACTTTTGATTAGCAAAAAACCAGTTAGTTTTTGTCGACATTATGATAAGAGAAGATAGGGAACTAAATCAACACATGCTGAACCTTCAGATCAGTATGAACCCTTAAACATTATCAATCATTAAAAATTAGGTAAATTAAAAACTCCCATTGACAAGATAAAAGAGATATACCTTGCCAAGAAGAATCTTGTGTTTCCAGAGAACAAACAGGCTTCCCAACGAAACACTTTCTATAATTTAAAACTGAAAGTAAATAATGAAATGTGATTTTTATCGTCTCTAACGCTCGATGAATATGGATATGGATATGTGTATGTGTATGTTAAGATATCATCAAAAAGGAAAAGAAGGGAAAAACTCTCCTTCCCCTTTAGTTTTATTTTTATTTTTCTTCTCTTTTATCTTCATTTTTAGCCGTTTTCGTTTTTATGCCACAATATCAAGAGGTGTTCTAAGATAGTCCTTGACTTATTCAGGAGTTAACTCCTTTCTCCAGAGTCTGAATTATGTAAATTCTCCTTTCATTTCATTGCTGCCAATGTTCAGAGAATCCTTTGATACCTTTAAATTTCCTTTTTCTTTAAAATAGAGCATTGAGTTTAAGTAAAAAGTAATCATTGTCTATTTTTTATTAAAAGTAAAAGATAGATTGTTCCATTGATTGTTTTGAAGTTCAATTTCAGAGTTTGTGGGTTTTATGATCACTATTTATGAGGTTTTGTAGTAAAATTGATTTTTAATTAATCCGAATTAAAACTACTAGCCAATTTGAACAAGACTATATGTCTCTTCTTCAGACTTATACCAAATTTGAAAACTGAAATTCTTAATGTTCTTACCATTGATCTTCTTCTCTCTTTTTACAACTGCTGATGCTATTGAAAACTGAGGTGGGCACTTTTTACCCCATTTATCCTAAAGTTCCATTGGTTCTTCTTCAAGTTGTCGCCAAGGATCACCTCCTTCCAAACTGACATAACCTTAATTATTGAAATCAGATAAATCATCTACTAAATCTCCTTTGCCATCATCAAATCTATAGTAAACCAGTAAATCTTTAAACTCTCCTCCATCCTCTTCCTGAGAGTTTTGATCATCATTTTAATTTTATGGTTGTTCCTGCACTGCATTAACGTCAACATCATTATCATTATCTCCTATTTTGCTTTCTAGATAAAGGGCGTTAATTCCTATCCATTCTCTGTCATCGGTTGCCTTAAAAGGAAGTAATTCCATCTTAAAAAAGACATTTTCTTTCTCATTATAATCATAATAAACCTGAAAAAGAGCCTGCTCACCAAAATTAGCAGCAATGGTCACTTTTCCCTTTTGTCTCTACTAATTCTCTTGAACAGCGGCTTTTATGCAATGAAAAACTTATGCTCCTACTAATCTTATTAATTTATTTTCATATTCTTTGGTTTTTTAAATTTCATAGCTATCACTAGAATCTTTTAAATCTTCATAGTATAGAAAATAATCTAATATTTTGCTTTTGTTTTGTAACCAAACCTTAGGATTGATAAACCTCTATATTTTAAGTTCTGTGTTGAGGGTGGCTGCCCTCAGAGAGCGGGAATAAAGTTTGATGTGTGACTCAATAAAATATTTGCTAAAATTACTGAAGCCAGAGCCGTTAAGCAAAGCTAAGAACTCCTCAGATACTATATGATAGGGTGCCATTCCTTCAATGATTGTTTTCATAATCTGAGCGTTCGCTGGTGCTCCTACTTGAGCGTAGTAGGTGAGATAACCGGAGAGAAGGGGTTGCATCAAGTTGAAGTAACGTACTTTACAGTTAATGATACCATTAAACCTTTCAATTCCGATAATTCGATCAGCTAGGATACCCATTATGAGATATCTGCTTTCGTAGTTTTATATGCAGTAGAGCTGGAGAGGTTTGCCTCCAAGATCGACATACTGAACGTCTACCTTGGTAGTGACTATCAGAGTGTAGCCTATAAACTGCCCCTGTATTACATAACCTTATATATTCACTGACCGGATAACCTTGAGTTCATCACTCACAAAAATAACTTTCTCTAGGCAAACTACACAGCCAATTTCTCCACGACAACTCCAAACAACATCAATGAGAATGTCGCTATAATCTAATCTCAAGCCTAATCCTGTATAGACGTCATAGTCAATAAGAGGAGAATGCACTTGAATATTATTGGAGAAGCGTAGTAAGTTATCTGATAGATACAGCACAACATAAGAGTTTCTAAAGGGTGTTTAAAAAACCTTTTGAATTTTTATTTTGAGTTAGCGGATGTAAATCTACCCACTTTTTTTCAAGTATTCTCGTTATTCCTATAAATATTGACTCTGGTCAGACATTGGGTTTTCGTTAAGCACTGTTATTGTTTGCTTATTCTATTGTAGGATAAGAATCAGGGGTTACAAGTTACGATTTGGACCGAGAAACATCACAGCATTCCCTGAGTATTCCTTGAGAGTGTCAATGGAATCATTGGAACCGGATAGGCATATGTTTGAGATGACCAATGATCTTATCATGTTGCCAAGATAATAGAGAATTATAAATTTATATTTAAACTTCTGAGAGGGTGATCCTTTGGTAATAGTGAGGGGAAGTTCTTCGATTCGACTGAATTTGGGCCTGTAATCCATTTTTAATATTTTTAAATTTTAATTTTCCAAGACACTGTCAAGTGATACCTTATTTTCCACTTAATTTCTTAATCTTTTAATTTGTAAATTATCGAGAAAGAAAAAATTAGACTGAAAATACAACTACTTCTTGTTAGAGGGAACTAATGACTCAAAGGAATGCAATATTTGAGTGGCAATAACTGGATAATATATTCTGGGATAGTAGTCGACCATGTAAAGAAGCACTCCAGGGTGGAAATATATAAAATTAGCAAATTAATGACTCTTAATTTAGAACTCATCTTTGACGTGGCCTTTTATGTTGTAGAGGAGAGCCAATTCCAGCGATTTGCCAATCCAATTATCCTTCTTGTCCTTGTTTCGCTCAAGATAGTAAGAGAATAACTTCACGTTCCCATCTGGTGTGAGAACTAAGAATCGCTTTGACTGAGCCTCTCCTGAGTAGTGAAACCATGTCGCTGATAAAATTTTCTCTTTACCAATTTGCTTGGTGAGTATAACAGTATTTGCTACACCTAGGGTCTTTCCAT
>Ga0302280_1000684_pt1 | contig 30008 bp, 37 predicted proteins | sample III_Fen_E1_1_FD_198771 | JGI IMG/M metagenome (GOLD analysis project Ga0302280, IMG submission 198771) | Peat permafrost microbial communities from Stordalen Mire near Abisko, Sweden - III_Fen_E1_1 | ecosystem: Environmental > Terrestrial > Soil > Wetlands > Permafrost | place: Sweden: Abisko... | reverse complement strand
ATAATCCCAAGGGCAAATATAGAAGCACGCGAGAAAGCCCCGCCGGCAAACATATTGATAAGGCCCATCATACCAGAATTTGACCGGCTCGAATATACATTGAGCATATTAGGGTCGATACCAGGAAGCACTATATATGTACCAAACCTGTAAACTGCTATCAGGGCAAGAGTAGTGAGTATCCTTGCCCGCAGTTCTTCTATTTTAAAGATATTTCTTAAAGTCTGTATAAGGCTTTTCATTTCTTATCTTATATTTTTTCAGCGTGTCCACCGGCATTTTCTATCGCTTCTTTAGCTGATTTTGAAAATCCATCAGCCCTGACTTTTATGGCGCGTTTTATTTCACCATCGCCAAGTATTTTTACCTTATCGGTTTTGGCAATAAGGCCATGCTTTAGAAAAGTATCATGGTCAAATTCATTCACGCCATGTTTATCAGAAATTTCCTGTAGCGTAGAAAGGTTTACAGCGGTATACTCAACACGGTTGAAGTTCTTAAACCCGTATTTAGGCACACGGCGCTGAATTGGCATTTGCCCGCCTTCAAAACCAACCTTTGAACTATATCCACTACGGCTTTGGGCGCCTTTGTGGCCCCTTGCAGAAGTACCACCCCTACCGGAACCCTGGCCCCTGCCTACTCTTTTTCCTTTTTTTACTGCGCCGTCCGCAGGCTTGAGATTACTTAAATCCATTAGATTATATATTTTCAACTTTTACAAGATGATGTACTTTATTTAGCATGCCTTTTATGGCTTCCGTGTCATCATGTGTTACGGTTTGCCTTAGTTTTTTCAAACCCAAAGCTTTCATTACTCGCTTTTGGTTTTCAGGCTTGTCAATAGTACTTGCTGTTTGTGTTACTTTTATCTTCGCCATAGTATTAACCGTTAAAAACATGGTTTAAATTTACACCGCGCAATCTTGCCATTGTATAGGCATCCCTCATGCCTGTAAGGGCTTTCAGGGTAGCTTTTACCACATTGTGCGGGTTGGATGATCCTTTTGACTTTGCAAGCACATCGGTAACGCCTGCACTTTCCAGCACTGCACGCATAGCGCCACCAGCAATTACACCTGTACCTGGAGCAGCAGGTTTCAGATACACATGAGCACCACAATACCTTGCTTCGCCTTCATGAGGCACTGTTCCATTTATTATTGACACTTTTACAAGTGTTTTCTTGGCATCATTGATACCTTTATTTATGGCTTCAGTTACTTCCCGGGCTTTACCAAGGCCATGGCCAACCACGCCGCTGCTATTGCCTACCACCACTACGGCGGAAAAGCTAAATGTACGCCCGCCTTTGGTTACTTTCGCCACCCGGTTGATTGCCACTACTTTTTCGGCAAGTTCAATTTCGCTGGATTTTATTCTTTTTATACTCTTGTCCATAGTTTCTTTCTCTTAGAAAATTAAGCCCTCTTCCCTGGCGCCATCGGCAAGGGCTTTTACACGCCCGTGATACAAATATCCGTTCCTGTCAAAAACGACCGCGGTCACATTTCCGTCCAGGGCTTTTTTGGCTAATTCTTTCCCGATAAGTTTTGCCTCTTCAACTTTATTTATTCCCGATGCCGCAGATTCCTTTTTCAAAGTAGTGGCAGAGGCAATAGTATGGCCTTCATCATCATTTATTATCTGGGCGTATATTTCGTTATTGCTCCGAAATACGGTAAGCCTTGGCCTTTCAGAGGTGCCATGCACTCTTTTCCTAATGCCTTTTTTTATACGGGCCTGCCTGGCCTGCTTTTTCTTTAAGCTTTTCATTTTACTTTTATTTACCTGCGGTTTTACCTGCTTTTCTTCTAACGTTTTCACCTACAAAGCGGATACCTTTACCTTTATAAGGCTCCGGTGCACGTAGTGAGCGTATTTTCGCCGCTACCTGCCCGATAAGTTGCTTATCAATACATTCCATAGTAATGATTGGGTTTTTACCCCTTTCAGTTTCCGTCGTAACTTTAATTTCCTTTGGAAGCTCAACCATTACTTCGTGTGAAAACCCGATAACCAGGTCGAGTATCTGCCCTGTAGCAGTAGCTTTATAGCCTACGCCTACAAGTTCCTGTTGTATTTTATAACCTTCAGATACGCCCTTTACCATATTGGCAATAAGGGAACGGTACAGGCCGTGCATTGATTTATGCCTCTTCTGTTCAGATGGCCTTTCTACAACCACTTTCCCATCGGCTATTTTAATCCCAATTTCCGGGTCAATTTTTTCACTAAGCTGCCCTTTTGGCCCTTTTACAGTAACCACATTATTTGAAGCAACTGTAATGTCCACTCCCTTGGGTATCTCTATCGGTAATTTTCCTATACGTGACATTTCTTTCTTATTATCAATAATTATGATACATAGCAGAGTACTTCTCCGCCAACATTTTCTTTACGCGCATCCTTTTCAGTCATTACGCCCTTGGAAGTAGATATAATTGCTATACCAAGGTTATTAAGTACCCGCGGCATTTCTTTTGAGCCAGCGTACTTCCGCAACCCAGGCCTGCTTACACGCCTCAGTTCATTAATAGCGGGAATACCGGTAGCGAAATCGTATTTCAATGCTATTTTAATAGTATCGAATTTACCTTCTTCCTTTTGGAACTTAAAATTCAGGATATACCCTTGTTTATAAAGTATCTCCGTAATTGCCTTTTTTAGGTTCGATGATGGTATCTCTACCACCCTGTGCTTTGCTTTAATAGCATTGCGAAGGCGGGTGAGATAATCTGAAATTGGGTCTGTCATATTTTCGTTATTAGTTCGTAGTTGTTGGTTATTGGCTTACAGCCAAACTCAATGCAACCGTATGTTAATTAAAATTTACTAATCAAATTTACCAACTGGATTTTCTTACGCCCGGCATTTTGCCTGCACTTGCCATATCCCTGAAAACTATACGGCATACGCCGAATTTCCTGATATAGCCGCGCGGCCTGCCTGTGATGGCGCAACGGTTTCTCAACCTTACTTTTGAGGAATTTTTTGGCAGCTTGTCAAGCGCTGCATAATCCCCTGCTTCTTTGAGTTTTTTACGCCTGTCAGCGTATTTCTCTACCATTTTAGCCCTTTTGTTGTTTCTTACTACAACTGATAATTTTGCCATTTCTCTATATTAAACTTTAAACGGTAATCCAAGTTCTTTCAACAATTCAAATGCTTCTTTGTCCGTTTTTGCAGTAGTGACAAACGTAATGTCCATACCGGATATCCTTGGTACCTTATCAATATCAATTTCAGGATAAATAATCTGTTCTGTAATACCCAGGGTATAGTTGCCACGGCCATCAAAGCCTTTGTCATTTATACCGCGGAAGTCACGAACACGCGGAAGGGCTATATTTACAAGCCTTTCCAAAAATTCATACATTTGGTTGCCACGCAGTGTTACTTTTACGCCAATTGGCATATTTTCACGGAGCTTAAAGTTAGATATCGCCTTTTTGGAAAAAGTCGCTACCGCTTTTTGCCCGGTAATAGTGGTCATTTCATTTACTGCGTTGTCAACTACCTTTTTATCGGTAACTGCTATGCCAAGGCCCTGATTGATACTTATCTTCTCAAGCTTAGGCACTTGCATTATATTCTTGTAGCCCAGTTTTTCCTGTAGAGCAGGAATGATCTGTGCCTTATATTTCGTCTTTAAAGCAGGTGTGAATTCCATTATATTTCGCCTCCTGTTGTTTTAGCTATTCTTACCAATTTACCACTCTTATTCTTATCACGGCCTACACGTGTAGGGGTTCCGCTTTTGTCCAAGACCATTACATTCGAAATATCTATGGACATTTCGGTTTCAACCCTTCCGCCCGTAGTATTTTTAGCTGTAGGCTTGGTGTGTTTTATACGCACATTCACCCCATCCACTATTATTCTCCTTTCTTCAGGGAATATTTCGCGCACTTCACCGGTCTTGCCTTTGTCGTTTCCGGTTATCACTTTTACCTTGTCTCCTTTCTTAATGTGGAGCTTAGGTATTGTATTGCTTTTTCTTCTCATGTCTATAATACTTCAGGAGCCAGTGATACAATTTTCATAAATTGCTTTTCGCGCAACTCCCTTGCCACAGGCCCGAAAATACGGGTAGCCCTGGGCTCGTTAGTAGCATTGAGAAGCACACATGCATTTTCATCAAAACGGATATAGGTGCCATCGGGGCGGCGCACTTCTTTTGCCACGCGCACTACAACGGCTTTGGACACCGCACCTTTTTTGATACCGCCCGCAGGTAGGGCTGATTTTACGGATACAACGATCTTATCGCCAAGGGAAGCGTATCTTTTGCCGCTACCGCCCAGAACGCGTATACATAAAACTTCTTTGGCCCCGCTGTTGTCTGCAACTTTGAGCCTGCTTTCTTGCTGGATCATTTATTTAGCTTTTTCTACAATTCTTATTAATCGCCATCTTTTCAATTTGCTCAGCGGACGGGTTTCCATCAACTGTACCAAATCACCTACGCTGCACTCATTCTTTTCGTCATGTGCAACAAATTTGGAGGTCAACTTAATGAATTTTCCATATTTAGGGTGCATTACCTTTCTTTCTATGGTAACCACTATGGATTTATCCATCTTGTTTTTGATAACCTTACCAACTATTTCTTTTCTACTACCTCTTTCTTCCATGTTCGTTATTTTGTAGATTCTTGGTTCAATTCTCTTTTACGTATCTCGGTTTTCAAACGCGCTACCACTTTACGTGAAAGAACAATTTTCATTGGGCTTTCTACCTGCGAAACGGCGTGGGTAAGGCGCATCCTGGTAAGGTTGAGCGTTTCCTCTGCCAGTTTGGCCTTAAGTTCCTTCGGAGATAAATCTTTTACTTCTTTATATTTCATCGCTCTGACTTTTAATCTGCTACGTAATCATTTCTTACAATAAACCTGGTAACCACCGGTAATTTTTGTGCACCGAGGCGAAGCGCTTCCCTTGCTATGGGCTCGGGCACGCCGTCCAGTTCAAAAATTATCCTTCCCGGTTTGCAAACGGCCACCCAATATTCAGGGTTACCCTTACCTTTACCCATACGCACCTCAGCAGGTTTCTTCGTAATAGGTTTATCAGGAAATATGCGAATCCATAATTTACCTTCCCTTTTCATAAAGCGGGTAATAGCAACCCGGGCTGCTTCCAGTTGCCTGGAAGTAATATACTTAGGCTCAAGGCTCTTTAATGCGAAAGATCCGAAGGCGATTGTACTTGCCTTGTGAGACAAGCCTTTAATACGTCCTTTCTGTACTTTCCTGAATTTACTCTTCTTAGGCTGTAACATTATCTATCTCTATGATTGTCATTACTAATTTATCTTCCTCCACCGCCACGGTTTCCACCACCACCACCACGATTTCCACCGCCACCGCCACGGTTTCCTCCGCCGCCGCCACGATTATCACCGCCGCCGGAACGACGATCACCGCCGCCACCGCGTTCGCTTCTTTCACGGCGATCTCCACCGCCACCAAGCCTGCGTGGCATTTTGCTGTCTCCTCTGCCGCCCGGGCCACCACCTTCCCTGTCTTTAGCTACGCCAAAGTTGAGAGAGAGATCGCGCTTGCCGAATACTTCCCCCTTGCATATCCATACCTTTACGCCAATTTTACCATAAACGGTTTGTGCTTCAGCTAAAGCATAGTCAATATCTGCACGGAATGTATGGAGCGGCGTACGCCCTTCTTTATACATTTCGTCCCTTGCCATTTCCGCGCCACCGAGCCTGCCAGAGCAGGATACTTTTATACCTTCCGCCCCCATCCTCATAGTAGAGGCAATGGCCATTTTCATGGCGCGGCGGAAAGAAATACGGGCTTCAAGCTGGCTGGCAATATTTTCCGCCACCAGGACTGCTTCCATCTCAGGGCGTTTTATTTCATATATATTTATCTGAATATCCTTTTTAGTGATATTCTTCAATTCTTCTCTCAGTTTATCTACTTCCGCGCCGCCTTTGCCTATAACTATGCCCGGGCGGGAGGTGTGTACCGTAACGGTAATTCTTTTAAGTGTCCTTTCAATCACTATACGAGCTATGCCCCCTTTAAAAATACGCGCATGGATATACTTACGTATTTTTTCGTCTTCGAGCAGCTTTTCAGCATAGTCTCTGTCGCCATACCAGTTAGATTCCCATCCTCTGATGAATCCCAGGCGCATTGCTATCGGGTTTACTTTTTGTCCCATTTACTTATATATATGAACTATTCGTTATTATTGGTTTCTTCTGTTTCCTCCACATTTCCAGAGGCTTCCACTTCTTCACCACTATGCTTGCTTGCAAGTATCAGGGTAATATGGTTATATCTCTTACGCACCCTGTGTGCCCTTCCCTGTGGCGCTGCCTGAACCCTTTTAAGGCTTTTGCCGCTATCCACATTCAGTATTTTAATGAAAAGCTCATTGCCTTCCACATTTGCTTCGTGCTTCTCTTTATAGCTTGCTATAGCAGAGCGTAGAAGTTTTTCGAGTGGTTGCGCATACGTTTTACGGTTGTGCAACTTTAATATATAAAGTGCCTTATCAGCGTCCATTCCTCTCACTATGTCGGCTACCAGCCTCATTTTACGGGGAGACTTTGGCGAATCTTTTAATCTAACTTTGCTTTCCATCTCTTACTATTTATTTAGCTGCCGGTTTACCTTTTTTAGCAGAGTGCCCCCTGAAAGTCCGTGTTGGGGCAAATTCACCAAGTTTATGGCCTACCATATTTTCCGTTACATATACAGGTATAAATTTATTCCCGTTGTGCACAGCAATCGTATGGCTCACAAAATCAGGCGTAATCATACTCCTGCGGCTCCATGTTTTTATAACGGCCTTTTTACCGCCTTCATTCATAGCTTCCACTTTCTTTACAAGCTTATGAAACACATAAGGGCCTTTTTTAATCGATCTACTCATTCTTCTTAGTGGTTAGTAGTTAGTGATTAGTGGTTAAGAACCATCTAACAGCCAACATTTATTTCTTTCTTCTTTCTATTATAAACTTATTAGAAGCTTTTTTCTTATAACGTGTTTTTTGCCCTTTGGAAGCTATGCCATTCCTAGAGCGCGGGTGGCCACCAGAGGCCTTTCCTTCGCCACCACCCATAGGGTGATCGACAGGGTTCATAGCTACACCACGGTTTCTTGGCCTTCTGCCAAGCCACCTTCTGCGGCCGGCTTTACCATGTTTTTCAAGTGAATGGTCGCCGTTTGACACAGAACCAATAGTGGCAAAACAGGTAATAAGCACCATACGGGTTTCGCCGGATGGCATTTTCAGGATAGCATATTTTCCATCCCTTGCAAGCAATTGGGCATAAGTGCCCGCGCTGCGTGCAAGCATGCCACCCCTGCCCGGGTGAAGTTCTATATTATGTATTATAGTACCAAGCGGGATGTATTGCAGTTTCAATGTATTGCCTACTTCTGGAGCCACATTTTCCCCAGAAATAATTTCCTGGCCTACTTTAATCCCTTGAGGGGCAACAATATATCTTTTTTCGCCATCAACATAATTCAATAAAGCGATATATGCGGAGCGGTTTGGATCATATTCAATAGTCTTTACTGTGGCAGGGATATTGAATTTATCTCTTTTAAAATCAATAATTCTGTACAGTTTTTTGTGGCCACCACCAAGGTAGCGCATAGTCATGCGGCCTGAACTGTTACGCCCGCCCGATTTGCGGTGCGGCAGCAATAAGCTCTTCTCAGGCGATGAGGCTGTTAGTTCCTCATAGCTGTTCAGTATCGCGAACCTCCTTCCCGGAGTTGTTGGGTTTAGTCTTTTAACTGCCATCTTCTTTCTTACCTATACATTAGTATAAAAATCTATCTCGCCATTTTTTAGGGTAACTATGGCTTTTTTGTAACCACTAGTTTTGCCCTGTATGTATTTTTTGCGGGTAGCCCTTACTTTCGTTTTGCCGTCATACACCATAGTGCGTACTTTACCTATAGTAACATCATATACTTTTTCAAGCTCAGCTTTTATTTCTTCTTTTGTAGCCTTACGGTCAACAATGAAGGCATAATGCTTAAGCTTTTCGTTCAGTTTGGTATATTTTTCCGTTACCAGGGGCTTTTTTAAAATACTCATTTTCTTACTTCAAATTTTCATTAAGTGAGCCGATGCTGCCTTCCATTACCAATAATGTAGTAGCATGCAGAATATTATATGTATTAATACTATTTGCCAGGTTCACTTCCGTATCTGGAAGGTTGCGGGCAGATTTGATTACATTTTCACGATTTTCGTTGAGGAGAAGAAGTGTTTTTGTACCATTCAGTTCCAAAGCCTTGAGCAGGTCAATGTAGCTTTTGGTCCTTGGTTGCTCAAAATCAAAATCTTCTACTATAATGATCTTGTTTTCTTTTGCTTTATAAGCCAATGCCGATTTACGGGCAAGGATTTTTACTTTTTTGTTGAGTTTCGTGGTATAGTCGCGCGGCTGAGGGCCAAAAATACGACCACCGTGGCGGAAGAGTGGGTTTTTAATGCTGCCTGCACGGGCGCCACCGCCGCCTTTTTGTTTGCGTATCTTACGGGTAGAGCCGTGGATCTCATTCCTTTGCTTGGCTTTATGTGTACCCTGCCTTTGATTGTTAAGATACCTCTTTACGTCAAGATATATTACGTGGTCATTGGGCTCGATACCAAATATGTCGTCAGAAAGTTCAACTTTCCGTCCTGTTTTTTCGCCTTTACTATTTACAACCTCAAGCTTCATGGCCGCTTACTTTATTAGTTATGATATTTTTCTATTATTATAAATGCACCTTTTTTACCCGGCACTGCGCCTTTCAAAAGGATGATATTCTGGTCAGCTATTATTTTAGCTACCACCAGGTTTTGCAGTTTCACAGTAACGCCGCCCTGCCTGCCTGCCATTCGCATTCCTTTGAATACACGTGCTGGGAAAGAAGAAGCGCCCATGGAACCCGGCGCACGGAGCCTGTTGTGCTGACCGTGTGTCTGACCGCCTACGCCGCTAAAATTATGGCGTTTAACAACACCCTGGAAACCTTTGCCAATAGAAGTACCGCTGACATCCACAAATTCGCCTTCTTCAAAAAGGCCAACTTTGATCTCGTCGCCAACTTTTACAGCTGTTTCAAAATATTTTATCTCAGCCACAAATTGCTTAGGAGTAGTGCCTGCTTTAGCAAAATGCCCTTTGAGCGATTTAGGCGTATTTTTTTCTTTCCTTTCACCAAAACCAAACTGAACAGCTTCGTAGCCATCAATTTCTTTGGTCTTTATCTGCGTCACCACGCATGGACCGGCCAATACCACGGTACAGGGGATGTTTTTCCCTTCTGCATCGAATATGCTCGTCATTCCTAATTTTTTTCCTATAATCCCGGACATAATTATACTTTTATTTCAACGTCAACACCACTTGGCAATTCCAATTTCATCAGTGCATCAACCGTTTTGGTGCTGGTGCTATATATATCAATCAGCCTTTTGTGAGCGCATAGTTCAAATTGCTCACGGCTTTCTTTATTAACATGGGGGGAACGAAGAACAGTATAGATTTTCTTTTCCGTAGGAAGAGGTATTGGGCCGCTCACTACAGCGCCGGTAAGTTTTACCGTTTTTACAATCTTCTCGGCAGATTTATCTACCAGATGATGGTCGTAGGACTTTAACTTGATTCTTATCTTTTGACTCATGGTCTTAATTAACTTAAACTGCGTTACCTTCTGTCAGGTCCAAATTCATTTTTTGGAAGCGCAAAGGTAGGGCATTTAACCATCACAGCAAAAGAAAAATTAAATTTTTGTTAAAAAAAATGATAATAATTTAACAACAGCCTATTCTGAAGGGCCGTCTTACACTGAAAAATCTCTCGGAGAAGGATATTCTCTTAACTTAAACTGCTGGCTACAAAATATTTATATGAAAACCGGTTTTTTTATAGCCAATGTTAAGTTTATCTCTTACTTGCTAAAAAACTCAACCGAAACATCATTTGTTTCGTTCGATTTAATAATAATATGAGTATTGGTAGTAAAATTTATCATCTCAAACCCATAACCGGAGGATAGTTTTGCATCCTGCCAGTTGCCCGTAAGGCTGGCTTTAATTTGGGTATGCAATTCGTCAATCTTTTGTTTGGCATTAGCGGCGTTGTATTTTACAGATTTGTATTCGAAGAGTGATTCTTTTCCGCTTGCATCCATATCAGTATGGTCAATTTCATCATCGGCGTCAGCGAATAACTTTAGTTTAGAAATATAATCTTCCGTTATTATCCCCCCGGCTACTTTATCCCCTTTTAAAACCGGAAACTGTTTACGGCTATCAGTAAGGATAAGCTGGATCTTCGTACTAAAATCATCAACAATAGCGGTATCACCTATTTTTATTTTTTGAACGCCCGGAGGCTCCTGGTATTCACCATTTTTCCATGTCCCTTTCTTCCTCACAGTTTGGTCAGGATTATAAAAAACCCCGTCACCATCCATCTGCCCATCTTTCCACTGGCCCTCATACCTGCCAAGCTCTACCCATTGCATTACCCCAAAACCATTTCGCTGGTCATTTGTAAAACTGCCAATATATGTACCTACTCCTTTAAAATATATCATCCCCATACCGTCTTTTTTGCCATCCTTCCACTGGCCGGTATAGCTATCGCCGTCTTTGAATATATATATCCCTGTGCCGTTTTCGCAATTACCTTCAAGTTTGTACTCAACCGAATCCGGGTCTTTCACTTTAACAAATTTATCATTAAGCCAATAGCCGTCTTTTTCTACTTCCTTATTATTTTTAGTGAGGACTCCTTTGCCATATTTTTTATCATCCATAAAACCGCCGGTATATATCTCCTCTTTTTTTGTGAGGATACCTACACCGTTCTTCTTACCATCTTTGAACTGGCCGGCATAATGTTCGTCTTTCCCGTATTGCATTGTACCATAGCCGTTTTGACAATCGCCGGTCGTACATTGGGCGGAAAGGGTTTCAGACATGAGAAAATTAGCGAGCAGTAAAAAAGACACCGCGGCAATTTTGGCAAAATATTTATTATAAAAATTCATCTTATTCTTAATTAGCTGCAAAATTAGAAAGAATTGTTGAAACGTTTAAATGATAGAAAAGTTTAGAAATTACTTACAGATGCAAGCACAAATAGTGAAGATTTAACCACGGGGGTAGAAGGACACAAATGCATTTTCTTCAGGCCATATGGTAAAACCACTACCCTATTGTGCATTACTGATAAGACTATTAAACTTAATAGTGATACTGTGGTCTTTTGAATTTATATCCCAATTGATCTCTGTTTTTTCGTCCTTATTGTAAAACGAAACGCCATTATTGCTTTTTAGTTTTTTCCAGCCCTTGCCAAGGCATTTGTAAATTTCTTTTTGATACGCTTTCATATCTTTTTCTAAAAAGGCAGAGTCAACATGCTGAATACTTTGGTATGAAATAACCGGATTTCCCACCCTGCCTTGTGTAATAAAATCTTCAGAAGAAATTAGCAGGCTGAAATTTGAAAAGAAGGTTGATCTATCAGTTGCCGGGATTATATCGATACCCTTTATTTCATTGAAAGAATCTTTTGCCCATGCTATTATTTTATGAAGCCTGCGTGAAAAACCTGTATCAAAACTAATAACTTCTTTCGGCGGGGCAGTGCAGTTACCATCTTCCCATTTACCGGTCATGCCTATAGAGCCATCCTTATTATATAGTGTCCCGTACCCTGAGCGGAGGGCATCTTTCCAGTTACCTATATAGTACTGCCCGTTTTTGAAAATGTATTTCCCTTTTCCGCTTATTTTGGCATCATGCCAGTTGCCTATATATACATCGCCGGATATAAACATGGTAACTCCATATCCTTCCTCATTATTATGATAGACGTGGCCATAATATGAGTCGCCAGACAAATAATAATACATCCCATAGTTATTGATCTGCTGTTTTTTATAATACCCAAGATAAAAAGTGCCGTGCTCATATACGTACAGTCCCTGGCCGTTGATACAATCTCCCACAAGGCACATGTTTTTCTTGCTCGTATCTAATATTACCGGCTCACCGTCAAAATACAAGCCTTCAAATTTTACATCGCCCGCTGCCCAGTACCATGCACCCCTGCCATTCATGGTATCATCCATAAAGTCACCGGTGTACCTGTCGCCATTATGATATGAATACGTGCCACGCCCAAACATCCGCCCGGCCTGCCAGTAGCCGTTATATTCATCGCCATTGGCGAATTTATAGATGCTTTTGCCCCACTGGCAATCGCCTGAATCGCATTGGGCGAAGGAGGGAATGGTAGGAAGAAGGGATAGTACGAAAAGGAAAAAGATTGCAATCTTCTTAACAACGGCGTCATTGTGGAATTTTTTGGCCGTAGCAAACTTGATTTTAAGTTGTTCATTTGATTGCCAAAAAATATCCGCAATCCCCCGCAAAAAAGATAGCAAATTTGGTGTTAAATTTTTTGCAGTTCGTTGTCGGAGGGGATTGCGGATAACGCCACCAAAAGTTGTACCAATCTGAAATTCAGATAGGCGTTTCCGCAATGACGACGGTTGCCCCATATTCTGCCATCGCTGGCAGATACTATTTGTTATGTTATTCATTTTGCAGGTAACAAATGTAAAAATAAATATGGTGCGTTCTGATATATCTTTTTGAAGGAAGAAGAAAATAGACATCACTCCCTTTTTACTGCGAAACCTGAAACCTCAAAGCCGTTCAGTTTGGGATAAGATTTTTTTTGAATGGGATGGATACTAAGATTCATAATACAATCGGCGCCCATATTTTTAGCTAATATATAAATTGAATCAATTACATATTCCGGGCCTAACTTCTCAACAGCGTAATTATTATAGTCATCCAGGCGATAATATCCCTTCTTAGGCTCATCAGAGCCAGATAAAACATATGCGGCAGGAAATACAGAAAAATTAAATTGGGAGATCATTTTAAATTTACCCGAATATCCATCCGGCGTAAAAAGAAAGCCTTGATTGCTGTATTTTGTAAAATCCACGGTAAAAGAATAAGTAGTTCTTGGGATATGGTGTACTTCACAACCAGATAATAACAGGCAAAACAAGATAGCTATTTTTTTCATAGTTTTAATTTATTTCTGACAAAAATAAGGAAAATATGATAGAAGGATATAGAAAATTACAGTGTAGGTTGTGATTATAAATATATAACTATATTTGATGAAAAAACAATCCTCATGGAATACCCGAAAAAGATTTCTGTTATACTATTTGTTCTCACTTCATTATTATATCCAAGGCTAAATAATGCGCAGGTTGTCACAAATTGGAATTGGGTAAAAAATACTGCTTCATGGCCGTTGTCCCCAAATATCCTCAATAACCAATTTTCCTTCCAAACAGGTAATTGGCCATTTGTCCTTGACGAACAAGGTAACACTTATATAATCGGCACTTTTTCTGACAGTATCAGGTTTGAAAACAAAGGAAAGAATGTAGTATTATATAGCCATGTGACTAAAGTTTATATAGAGAAGATAAGCCAAGCTGGAAATTTTGTATGGGCAAAAAGCGGATTCGATAGTTCAGTATCACCATCGGCTGCCACTATTAGTAAAACTGGGAAAATTTATATCAATGGAGCTTTTGGCAATAATGTGCCATTAGAAAATGGAGCCCAGATAATGTGCTATGATACGTCTGCAAATCATATTTGGACAGATATTATTTATGGCGACTATGCAACATATCCTTTAAAAATCCAATCAGACAGTGCGGGTAACATAGCAGCCGTTGAAAACATTTGGCATAAATACTGGGACACTACCCTGAATTCTTATACAGGTATACCTTCTTCATCTGGATATTTTCTACATATTGACTCGACTGGAAAAATATTGAGCAACAATATAATTTACACTCGTGACGCATGGGACGATGATTTAAGTAATATGGCTTTAGATCAATATGGAAATACTTATGTCGAGTGTACCACTTTGGATGCTGGTGGTGATACAATCGAAGCCTATTATTTATTGAAATTCAATAACAACGGGAGATTAGCATGGAAAAAATCGATTGATCTTTCATGTATACCCTATAATAGTGGTGCAATTTATGGCAATTATTTCGGCGGTATTCAAATTGACAAATATAGTAACTTATATTTTTCCGGCTTAACCTACCAATATCACAAATTATATTTGGTGACACTATTCCTGCTTATGAAGGCTTCTTAATGAAAACAGATTCATCCGCAAAACCAATTTGGATTAAAACATTTGGTAATAACTATTCAAGCTTTGTTCTCGATAAAAATGGCAACTCTTATTTAAATCCTTCTTTTGTAAATAATGCAGTCTTTCGAGCGGATACCTTTTATTCCTATGGCGGCGAAGATATTTTCCTTGCAAAATATAATTCTAATGGCGTATTCCAATGGGTTGCGCATGGGGGCGGTAAAAAAGACGATTTTCTGAACGAACTTTATTGTAATGATGCTGGAGATATTGCAATTTCCGGTGAATTGGACTATGCGGATACTATTGCTGCAAATTTACCCTATGAAGCTTTTTTGGGAACTGACACTTTAATTTGTCAAAAACACAATGCCAGTTTCCTTGCAGAAATATCCTGCCTCGCCCCTATTGCAGGAATAACTGTCAAAGGCGGTGACACTATCAAAGGGCATAACTCTATTTTACTTTCAACGGCGAGAGTACAGGGTTATACTTACCAATGGTTGCTAAACGGTGCAGTAATTCCTAAGGCGGATTCAAATTCAATTTACGCCAATGATTCAGGCACTTACAGAGTGATTGTTACATCAGCCTACTGTCCTTTTTATGATGAAACAAAGATTTATGGAGCCATTAGCGGACTGAAAAATATACCTGCTGAGCAATTTGGCCTTAATATATATCCAAACCCTGTCAATGGAGCTTCTTTTACTGCAGAATTTAATTTGTCTGCACAGGAAGAAGGAAATATCACTTTGTACAATACTGATGGAGAAATAATCCTTGAACAACAAGTAACCAGCCAAACAGGCGGTATGCAGAAAGTAATTTTACAGCCAAATTCGACGTTAGGCAATGGTGTATATTTCTTGCGGCTAACAACAACAAATGACCAGGCATCTGTACCAGTGGTATACAACAGATAGACCGTTACTCATAAATCAATAAGGTTTTAAAAACCTTATAGGTTTATATTTGGAAATGTGGGAAAGAATTTGTATTTTAGCAGTGGGTATGATTAAAACTCTACCAAGATTATTAAATAGCTAAATTCCTGTCTACCCCTGTCTGCCGACAGGCAAGGAGGCAAGGTTAAATTGTTGAAGAAACCACGCAGATTAAATTAACCAACAAAAAAACAAAAAATTAAAACGCAAAGAGTTGCATCTAAAGGCTGCTTTCCCATTAGAATTTCCCTCTAATAAACTAAATGGGCCTCTAATTTTTGGTACACGCTTGCAGAAAAGTTGATTTATGCGCATCTGGCCTTTATTATTAGAATTTTTTCTCCTTTTTCCTCTATTTTAGAGGAAGGGATATAGCAAGTTGCTCATAAACAATATTTTATGATTTTTCATCCGGTTATTAGAGGCCAGTTCGCTGGAAATGCCGTTTTTCGAGGTAAGCCACAAATTTACACCTGCGATTTTTCCAGCTCCGGTTAACTATCAACAACCAACAATCCCTACCTTTGCCTTAAAATTTAGACACATGCATTTCGGAAATTTCAATATCCCAAAACCAGTCAATGAACCTATAAAAAGCTATGCGCCCGGCATCCCTGAAAGGGAAACGCTGCAAGCTGAAATGAAACGCATTATGAGCAGCGAGGCAGAGATACCTATGCGCATAGGCAACCAGGATGTCCGCTCTGACAACAAATTGAAAATAAGCCCGCCGCATAACCATAAACATACGGTAGGGCATTACTATAAAGGCAATAAGCAAAATATTGAGGATGCGATAAATGCAGCCATGAAGGCCCGGAAAGACTGGGCAAATATGCCCTGGGAACACCGTGCAAGCATTTTCCTGAAAGCCGCCGACCTGATGGCCGGGCCATACCGCGCCAAAATAAATGCCGCTACGATGGTAGGCCAAAGCAAAAACCCTTTCCAGGCGGAAATTGATTCAGCCTGTGAACTGATTGACTTTTTCAGGTTTAACGTACATTATGCCGAAAGGATATATGCCGAGCAGCCGGAATCTCATCCGGGTATGTGGAACCGCCTTGAATTCCGCCCATTGGAGGGTTTTGTACTGGCTATTACGCCATTCAATTTTACTTCCATTGCCGGAAACCTCCCCTCCTCTGCTGCCATCATGGGCAATACGGTGGTATGGAAACCCTCTGACAAACAAATCTTATCTGCCCAGGTGATCATGGATATATTCCGCGAAGCAGGCCTGCCAGATGGGGTTATCAATATGGTTTGCGCTTCAGGGCAGTTGATTGGGGATACCTGTTTTAGCAACCATCATTTTGCAGGGGTGCATTTTACCGGCTCTACAGATGTATTCAACGGTATGTGGAAAGAAATAGGCGCCAATATGAGCCAATACAAAGGCTACCCGCGCATAGTGGGCGAAACCGGTGGCAAAGACTTTATACTTGTGCATGAATCTGCTGATATTGCTGCTACCGCAACTGCTATATCCAGAGGTGCGTTTGAATACCAGGGGCAAAAATGCTCTGCCGCTTCCCGTGCTTATATCCCTTCCAATATTTGGCCACAAATACGTGAAAGAGTGCTGGCTGACCTCGAATCCTTTAAAATGGGGCCGGCAGATGATTTCTCAAATTTCGTCAATGCTGTAATTGACGAAATATCTTTTGACAAACTTGCCACATATATTGATGGGGCTAATAACAGCCTAGATGCTGAAATAATAGCGGGCGGCAAATACGATAAATCGGAAGGTTATTTTATCCAGCCAACGATAATCCTCGCTAAAAAGCCGGATTATGTAACTTTGCGCGAAGAGCTTTTCGGACCGGTGCTTACTATATATATATATGACCCGAACAAATGGGAAGATACCCTTCAACTAGTCGACAGCACTTCCCCTTATGCCCTCACAGGCGCAGTAATGGCGCAAGACAGGCATGCTATAGTTCAGGCATCTGATGCACTGCTGAATGCAGCGGGCAATTTTTATATAAATGACAAACCTACAGGCGCGGTAGTTGGGCAACAGCCATTTGGCGGGGCAAGAGCTTCTGGTACAAATGATAAGGCAGGCTCTATGCTTAATTTGCTTCGCTGGGTATCACCGAGGACAATTAAGGAAACCTTTGTGCCGCCGACAAATTACAGGTACCCGTTTTTGGGATAGGGATTAACTGCCATTTTGTCCATCCCTTCTTTTCCCTATATTCCGTATTCTGCCTTCTTTTTCATAATTTTGCAGTTGGCAAAGTTATTGCCGTAAAGCAAAAGTTTTACATACATTATATATGCTTGATTTACTTCAAAAAGGCCTTTCTACTATTTTTGGCAATAAATCCACCCGCGATTTAAAATTGCTATGGCCGAAAGTAGAAGAAACAAATGCCGAATACGAAAAGTTAAAAAACCTTAGCCATAACGAGCTTCGCAATAAAACAGTGGAATTCAGGCAACGCATCAGCGATGGCCTAAAAGATATTGATGCAAAGATCGCCGTGCTAAAAGAAAAAATAGAAAACGAACCGGACATGGATCCTGACGAAAAGGAAACCCTTTTCAAAGAACTCGAAGGTTTGCAGAAAGACAGGAATAAAAGCCTTGAAAAAATTCTTGCTGAACTTTTACCAGAGGCATTTGCTGTAATGAAAGAAACCGCCCACCGGTTCAGCGAGAATGAAGATATTGAAGTTACTGCTACTGCACGTGACAGGTTTCTGGCAGAAGATCAGGATTTTGTGGATGTCGAAGGTGAAATAGCTACCTATCATAACACCTGGGAAGCGGCCGGAAATAACGTAAAATGGGATATGGTGCATTATGATGTACAGCTCATCGGCGGTATGGTATTGCATGAAGGTAAAATCTCGGAAATGGCTACAGGTGAAGGGAAAACATTGGTTTCCACTTTGCCTGCCTATCTCAACGCCCTGCCTCAAAGAGGGGTGCATATCGTAACAGTAAATGATTATCTCGCCCGCCGTGACTGCGAATGGAACGGCCCGCTGTTTGAATTTCTTGGAGTTACTGTAGATTGTATTGAGTACCATGAACCTAATTCGCCAGATAGGAAACAGGCATACCTTGCTGACATTACATATGGGACTAATAATGAATTTGGTTTTGATTACCTGCGCGACAATATGGCGCGTACGGTGGATGATATTGTGCAGCGCCCTCATCATTATGCTATGGTGGACGAAGTGGACTCTGTTTTGGTAGATGATGCCCGTACCCCGCTTATTATTTCAGGCCCCACCCCAAAAGGGGAAGAACATGAGTTTTTTGCCCTGAAACCAAGAGTCGAAAGTCTTGTGAATGCTCAGAAAAACTATGTAAATAAGGCTCTGAACCGTGCAAAAGATCTGCTTAAGAATGAAGGTAAACTCAGCAAGGATGAAGACCGCGAAGCCGGTCTTATGCTCATGCGCTGCTACCGTGGCCTGCCCAAGAATAAAGCGCTGATAAAATTTCTCAGCGAGCCTGGAATGAAAGCTTTTCTGCAAAAATCCGAGAATTATTATTTGCAGGATAACCAAAAGCAAATGCCTGAGGTAGACAAAGAACTGTTCTTTGTAATAGACGAAAAAAATAATACTACCGAACTCGCTGAAAAAGGAGTAGAGCTAATTACAGCCTCCGGTGAAGACCCTGAATTTTTTATTATGCCGGATGTGGGCAGTAAAATGGCAGATATCGAAAAATCAGACCTGCAACCGATGGAAAAGCTTGAAGCAAAAGATAAGCTGATGCAGGATTTTGCCATGAAAAGTGAGCGGATACATACAGTTCACCAGCTTTTGAAAGCGTACGCGCTTTTCGAAAATGATGTAGAATACATTATTGATAACGGGAAAGTTAAAATAGTAGATGAGCAAACAGGCCGTGTGCTTGAAGGCAGAAGATATTCTGAAGGGCTTCACCAGGCCATAGAAGCAAAGGAAAATGTAACCGTAGAGGCAGTTACCCAAACCTATGCCACAGTTACCCTGCAAAATTATTTCAGAATGTACCACAAGTTATGCGGCATGACAGGTACGGCGGAAACGGAAGCCGGTGAGTTTTGGACGATATACAAACTTGACGTCGTAGTAATCCCTACCAATAAGCCTATGGTCCGTAAAGATATGCAGGACTACGTATATAAAACCGTACGAGAAAAATACAATGCAGTAATTGATGAAATAGGCAAGCTGGTGGAAGCTGGCCGCCCAATACTCGTAGGTACTACTTCGGTTGAAGTTTCAGAGTTACTTAGCCGTATGCTTAAGCTCAGAGGAATAAAACACAATGTACTCAATGCAAAACAGCACCAAAGGGAAGCTGAAATTGTAGCTGAAGCTGGCAAGGCAGGCACTGTTACCATTGCTACCAATATGGCAGGTCGTGGTACGGATATTAAACTTGGGCCGGGTGTCCGCGAAGCAGGCGGATTAGCCATTGTAGGTACCGAACGCCATGAGAGCAGGCGGGTAGACAGGCAGCTCCGCGGCCGTGCTGGCAGGCAGGGCGACCCAGGCAGTTCGCAGTTTTATGTTTCACTGGAAGATAACCTGATGCGTCTTTTCGGTTCCGGAAAAATTGCAGGGTATATGGACAGGCTAGGACTGAAAGAAGGGGAAGTCATTCAGCATTCTTTAATAACGAGTTCCATAGAGCGAGCTCAGAAAAAGGTAGAGCAAAATAATTTCGGGATGCGTAAGCGTCTCCTGGAATTTGATGATGTAATGAACTACCAGCGCGAGGTAATTTATAAATACAGGAGAAATGCCCTATATGGCGACCGCCTCGCAGTGGACCTTAAAAATATGCTCCATGACCTGAGTGAAGATATCATAGGCCAGTATCACGAAGCTGATGATTATGAAGGGCTGCAACTGGAATTGCTTAGGCTTCTCGCAGCCGAAGTACCTTTTACTCGCGAAGAATTTACAAGCGGAAAACCCGAAGCGCTTGGCCATGAGTTGTTCAATCATCTTGAAGAACATTACAGAAGAAAAATATCTTATATGGCCGACAGGGCCTATCCTGTCATAAAAGGGATATACGAGGATAAAGGCGACCAGGTAGGTGATGTAATTGTACCATTTACAGATGGCATCAAAATGGTGCATGTGCTTACTAACCTGAAAAAAGCATACCAAAGCCAGGGAAAAGATATCGCAAAATCGTTTGAAAAAATACTTACGCTGGAGATGATCGACAATGCCTGGAAGGAGCATTTGCGTGAGTTGGACGACCTTCGTCAGTCAGTATCTACAGCACATCTTGAGCAAAAAGACCCTTTGCTTATTTACAAGATAGAATCTTCAAAATTATTCCAGGAGATGCTTGGCAAAGTAAACCGTGAAGTGCTTTCCACTTTATTTAAAGCCAATATACAGGGCAATGAACCACAGCAGGCGCGTGAGGTAAAAGAGCCCCGCCGCAATGAAAATAAACAATTGAAAACCAGCCGTAGCGACATATATAATAACGAAGGTGCGCCAGCTCCGGATTTTGACCCGGAGATAGATAGGCATGCCGCAAGGCCTGAGCCTGTTCGTGTTGGTGACAAAGTAGGACGCAATGACCCTTGCCCTTGTGGTAGTGGCAAAAAATACAAAAACTGTCATGGAAAAACCGATATTGGATAAGGACTTAGCCGCAGCCATAGATTATACTCTTTTGAAGCCTGAAACGACTAAGAAAGATATTGAACGCTTATGCAAAGAAGCCATACAATATGGCTTTTGTGGCGTATGTGTGCCTCCTTATATGCTCGCTACTGCAAAACAATTGCTTAAAAACAACAATACCCGGCTCATTACGGTGATCGGGTTCCCCATGGGTTATTCTGCTACAAATACCAAGGCTGAAGAAACTAAAAAAGCAATAAATGATGGGGCTGATGAAGTGGATATGGTTGTAAATGTTTCGGCTTTAAAATCCGGCAACCTGTCTTATGTAAAGGATGATATACAAAGCATTACCACCCTCTGCCGCCTGCATAGCAAAGTGGTTAAGATAATTATAGAAACTACGCTTCTTACCCCGGAAGAAATAGCCAAAGTATGTGAAATATGTGCTGACGCCAAAGTTGATTTTGTAAAAACATCGACAGGTTTTTTTGGGAACGGAGCGGATATAGAAACAATTAAATTATTGCGCAGCCTTCTTCCCAAAGGGATAAAAATAAAAGCATCGGGTGGTATCCGTACCCGTGAACAGGCAGTTGCTCTTATTAAAGCTGGCGCAGCAAGGATTGGTACCTCAGCGGCGGTAGATATTTTAGAAAAGAAATAAACAGGCATAGAATTGACTAGCGCAAATATTAAAATATATTCCCTTCAAAGCCTCTTTCAAGGTTCGTTGGTATTTTTACTTATAGGAATATGTTTTGTTTTTCTCCTTTTTTCAAATACTGCCCATAGTCAGGCAATGTTGATTTTACCAAGCGATAGCACAAAAAAAGGAACGGTCCATATTTATGATGACCCATCTCTCAATGCTGTGATTTATGCCAAGAAAAATGCAGCCCCTGATGAATGGCAGCTCTCTGGTTATCGTATCCAATTGTATATGGGCGCCGACCGCAAACAGGCCCTTGCCATTAAAGCCCAGATGCTGAATATGTACCCCGGCCTGCCAATCTATATGGATTACGAACAGCCCTATTTTAAGATCCGGGTTGGTGATTACCGCAACCGCTTTGAAGCACTTAAAACCTTTCATGATTTACAGGCAAAGTTCAAAGGTGTTTCTATTGTACCTGATAAGATTAAGTACCCCGCGATATAAGATTTTTCTGATTTATTTCTAAATAAAATGAGTGCTCTGAAATCCCAAATCCAATCCCTTGCTTCTGCATATTTTGAAGAAATACGAGGCTACCGCAGGTATATACATGCTCACCCTGAACTTTCTTTTGAAGAAGAAAAGACTGCTGCCTTTGTCGCTGGCAAACTTGATGAAGCAGGTATTCCATATAAAAACAAAATTGCCGGCAATGGGATTGTGGCTGAGATAAAAGGCATTGACCCGGAATCTAAAATGGTGGCCCTCCGCGCTGACCTTGACGCATTACCTATTCAGGAAAAAAACAAGAAAGAATATGCCTCGCAAAATGATGGCATTATGCATGCCTGCGGGCATGATGTACACACCAGCAGCCTTTTGGGAGCAGGGAAAATCCTAAATGAACTCAAAGGCCAATTCAAAGGAACCGTACGTCTGATATTCCAACCGGCAGAAGAGAAATTGCCCGGTGGAGCTTCATTGATGATAAAAGAAGGTGTATTAAGAAACCCTGTACCCATTGCTATTATTGGCCAGCACGTGCTTACCGAATTGCCTGTTGGCAAGGTAGGTTTCCGTCCCGGCTTATTTATGGCAAGTACAGATGAACTTTACATTGCGGTAAAAGGCAAAGGCGGCCATGCTGCCAATCCGCACCAGCTGATTGATCCCGTATTTATGGCAGCGCAAATGATTGTAACTCTACAACAAGTGGTTAGCCGCTGGAATAAACCATCTATGCCAACCGTTTTGTCATTTGGGAAAATTATAGGCATGGGTGCTACCAATGTTATTCCTGATGAAGTAAAAATAGAAGGCACCTTCCGCACTTTTGATGAAGAATGGCGTGCATCTGCGCATAAACGCATGAAAAAGCTTGCTGAAAACCTTATTGAAGGTATGGGCGGCGAGGTAGATTTTGAGATAAGAAAGGGCTATCCTTTTCTTAAAAATGATGTTGCTTTGACTGAAAAATTATCAGGTGATGCTGCTGAATACATGGGCGTGAAAAATGTAGTTGAGCTTGATATACGTACTACGGCAGAAGATTTTGCTTATTACACCCACGAAATTCCGGGTTGCTTTTATCGCCTCGGCACGGGCAATGAAGCGCTTGGGATTACATATCCAATCCATACTCCTTATTTTGATATTGATGAAGATGCTTTAAAAACCGGAATGGGCTTAATGGCTTATCTGGCAGTGAGGGCTTTGGAAGAATAATTGGCTTCAAATCCAACTTATCCATGCTCCATAGATTATTACAAGGACATAAAAGATTGTAAAAACACCAGAAAGAATTACTCCAATAATGCTCATTTGCCAGGCCCATTGAAGCTTTTTCAAGGTTGTCTCTTTTAATACCTTTCCTCTTTGTTTAATTAACTTATAGCTTCTGATCGCTAAAATTCCAAATATTAAACCAATAAAACCATACATCCAGCAAATCAATATTGAAAGCAAAGAAAATATTAAGATTATATTGGGTGAAAGTATCTTTTGCTGTTTCATTATTGAGAATTCAGGCTTGCTCGTCTTAATTTAAAACATGGCAAAGATAAAATAATCAGCTGAATCTCATTTTAAAATATAAGCGCTTGGTAATCAATATGCATTTTGAGAAATATACATATCATTGTTTTTCCGTATTTTTGCGGCAAATTTTTTTATAACCAATTAATTAATTGTTTTTGCCCCTATGAAAATTGACAAAATAGCTGAACTGCTTGGTAAAGATGCCGATAGCCTTTTAAAACACACTTCAAAAACAATCACGAAAGAGCAGCTCCATCTGCCCGGCAGCGATTTTATTGATCGCCTCTGGAAAGATACTAACCGTAGTATTCCTGTTCTCCGAAGCCTGCAGCAGATTTATGGCCATGGAAGACTGGCCAATACCGGATATCTTTCTATTCTTCCTGTCGACCAGGGCATCGAACACTCTGCAGGTGCATCATTCGCACCAAACCCAGTTTATTTTGATCCGGAAAACATAATCAAACTTGCCGTTGAAGGCGGTTGCAATGCTGTTGCCACTACCTATGGCGTTTTAGGTTCTGTAGCAAGAAAATATGCCCACAAAATCCCATTTATTGTAAAAATTAACCACAACGAATTCCTCACCTATCCAAATAAATTCGACCAGATCATGTTCGGTAGCGTAGAAGACGCGTGGAACCTCGGGGCAGTTGCAGTCGGCGCGACTATTTATTTTGGTTCGGAAGAAAGCGGACGCCAGATTGTAGAAGTAGCAGAAGCCTTTGAAAGGGCTCATGAATTAGGTATGGCTACAGTTTTATGGTGTTATCTCCGCAACAGCGGGTTCAAAAAAGACGGTGTTGATTATTCCACCGCCGCTGACCTAACCAACCAGGCAAACCATCTCGGCGTCACCATTCAGGCAGATATTATCAAGCAAAAACTCGCTACCAATAATGGCGGTTACAAAGCAATTAATTTTGGCAAAACAAACGAAAAAGTATACACTGAATTAACTACAGATCATCCTATTGACCTGTGCCGTTACCAGGTAGCAGGCTGCTACATGGGCAGGATCGGCCTTATTAATTCCGGTGGCGAATCTAAAGGAGCCACGGATTTGAGCGAAGCTGTTACAACAGCGGTTATAAATAAACGTGCAGGCGGTACTGGCCTTATATCCGGCAGAAAATCGTTCCAGAAACCTATGAAGGACGGTATTGAATTGCTGAATTCTATACAGGATGTATATTTAAGCAATGAAGTAACTATAGCGTAAAATTGATTGTTGGTTATTGAAAATTCTTCAACAATTTAATAATATGACAGTTTAACGATTTAATAAGAAATGAGTTGGTTTAAAAGAGTAAAAAAGGGCATATCAACTTCTAACGTTGAAAAGAAAGAAGTACCTGAAGGGCTATGGAATAAATGCCCTGCATGCAAAAAGCCGATCTCTTCCAGGGAACTGGAAGAGAATAATTTCGTATGCAGTTGCGCTGATGCCTACCATTTCAGGATCGGCAGCGAATTATATTTCAAAATACTGTTTGATGAAGATGAATATGAAGAACTTGATGCTGAATTGTCAGGTGTTGACCCTCTTCATTTTGTAGATAAAAAACCTTACAATGAACGCCTGAAAGAGGCACAGGAAAAAACTGGCCTGCATGATGCCATCCGAAATGCTACCGGCAAAATGAATGGTATTGATATCGTTATTTCATGTATGGACTTTTCTTTTATTGGCGGCTCTATGGGTTCAGTTGTGGGTGAGAAGATAGCCCGTGCTGCTGATTTTGCACGTGTAAATAATTTACCTTTACTCATTATATCCAAATCCGGCGGAGCACGCATGATGGAGTCAGCTTTTTCTTTAATGCAAATGGCAAAGACCTCCGCCAAATTAGCGCTACTTGACAGGGCAGGTATTCCATTTATTAGCTTACTGACTGACCCAACTACCGGAGGAGTAACAGCCTCTTTTGCCATGCTTGGAGATTTTAATATTGCCGAGCCTGGCGCATTGATCGGCTTTGCCGGCCCCCGGGTTATCAAAGAAACTATAGGTAAGGATCTGCCAAAAGGTTTCCAAAGCGCTGAATTCCTTTTGGAACATGGTTTTGTAGATATGATAATAGACAGACGTGAGCTAAAACAAAAGCTAACAAATATTTTGTCCCTTCTTCTCGAAGAAAAGATAAAAACCGGGACCAAGAAGAAGAAAAAAGAGGAAGCCGTTTGATCTTATGAGCGTTATTAACAAACTTGCTACTTCTTTAGGAAGAAGAGATGAGGTTCCAAATGTAGAACTTGCTAAAGAAATAGTTGCTTCCGGAAGCAATAAAGCTATAACGGAACTGGTTGATAATCTCAAAAACAAGGATAAGAATATACAAGCCGACTGCCTGAAGGCCCTTTATGAAACAGGTTATCTCAAGCCCGAACTCATAGCCAGCTATGCCCCCGAATTCATCGCTTTGCTTGATAATAAAAGCAACAGGATTGTGTGGGGCGCCATGATTGCCATTGATACTATAACCCCTGAAAACCCAAAAGCAGTTTTTGGCGCTTTGGCAAAAATAATAGCTAAGTCTGATGCAGGTACTGTAATTACTAAAGACCATGCAGTTGATATTCTTGTAAAGCTTTGTGGTGTCAAAGAATATATGAATACCTGTTTCCCGTTGCTGAATGAGCAAATCCTTCGCAGCCCGGTAAATCAATTACCCACCTATGCCGAAAAGGCGGCTACCATCGTCAATGATAAATACAAGCCGGTATTACTTAAAACTCTTGAAGTTCGCCTTGAAGATGTGAGCCAGGATACTAAAAGAAAACGACTGGAAAAGGTGATCAAGAAATTAAAATAACGCTTTTCGTAATTAAATCTTCCTTCCTCCAAATCTCTATCTTTGTCCTAATTTTATAGTTTAGATTTTGAAAACCAAAACCCTTTATGTTTGCCAGCAATGTGGAACCACTTCTGTGAAATGGCTGGGGAAATGCCCCTCTTGCGGCACATGGAATTCTCTTGTTGAAGAAGTGGTGGTTGATAAACCGAAAGCAATACCCCCAATAAAATATGGTGGCGAAGGGGTTGAGATTTTTACCCTTGATGGCTTGAATCCTGAAATCCCTGATAGGATCATTACCCCTGATGCAGAGCTAAACCGTGTATTGGGTGGCGGTATAGTGCCCGGCTCCGTCATGCTTCTGGGCGGTGAGCCAGGTATAGGTAAGTCGACAATTCTATTACAATTGGCCCTGGAAAATAAACAGGGTAAAATTCTTTATGTTTCCGGTGAAGAAAGCCTGAACCAGATAAAACTTCGAGCAAATAGAGTGGGCCTTACAAATCCCAATTGTTTCCTGATATCTGAAACAACGATAGAAAAAATAATGCAGGCGGCGGCACAATTAGAGCCTGACATAATGGTCATTGATTCTATTCAAACTGTTTCCAGTGATGAAATAGAATCAACACCTGGCAGTGTGCCGCAGATACGGGATTGTACTTCGGAATTTATCCGTTTCGCCAAAAGCAGCGGTACTGCTATTTTCCTCATTGGCCACATTACCAAGGAGGGATATATCGCCGGGCCTAAAATACTGGAGCACATGGTAGACGTAGTTCTTTATTTTGAGGGTGACAGGCACTATAATTACAGGATCCTGCGCGGTATGAAAAATCGTTTTGGCGCTGTGGCTGAGATTGGTATTTACGAAATGGGAGATAAGGGACTGATACCAGTTAAGAACCCTTCTGAAATATTGCTTACCGTGCGTACAGAAATGTTAAGCGGTATTTCTATTGCTGCCACATTGGAAGGCATCAGGCCGATGCTTATTGAAATACAAGCTCTTGTCAGCCCTTCCCCTTATAGCACACCCCAGCGCACCGCAACAGGGTTTGACGCCAAAAGATTGTCAATGCTATTGGCAGTACTGGAAAAGCGTTGTGGTTTCAAACTGAATATGTATGATGTGTTCCTAAATATTGCAGGCGGCCTGCGCGTAGAAGACCCAGCCATTGACCTAGCTGTAATAACTGCTCTTGCCTCTTCCTATAAAGATATTGCTATGCCGTCTGATGCCTGTTTTGCCGGCGAAGTTGGCCTTTCAGGAGAAATACGCCCAGTAAACCGAATAGAAACCCGGATAGGTGAAGCAGAAAAACTAGGCTTCAAGCGTTTTTACCTTTCTACTTATAACGAAAAATCAATTTCAAGGAAATTCAAAGGCATACAGTTGCATTTTTTTGAAACCGTGAATAAAATGCTGTTTGAATTACAGTAATCTTTATTTTGTTACCGATCCAAATTGAAGAAACTCCTTTTCAAAATCTTTATAAATCAAGTTATGGCTTCTCCCTTCAACTGCCAATGAAGCAATATAGCCCTCAGGCGCTTGAATACGGTACATTTGCCAGCGTTCCTTTTCATTCTCATCCCATTGGGAGTAGAGGAGGGAAGGTTTTTGACCTTCAGTAAATGCCATTTCGAATTGATCAAGCGGGCAGGAAAGCCCTTCGCCAATCGCTTTAATATAGGCTTCTTTTAATGTCCAGCAGCTAAGGAAGGCATCATCTCTTTTCGCTAATGCTACATGCTTCAACCTTTGCACTTCATTAATTGAAAAAAAACGAGATGCAACTGCCGCCATATCCATTATTTTGTGCAGTGATTCGACATCTATTCCTATTTCGTTTTTTAAAGTAAAGGCATAAAGAACCAGTCCCTTTGTGTCTGATAAATTAAAATTCACGCGAATTGGGTATTCAGTAAGGCTTAAAAATGGCTTTCCATAAGACGAATACGAAAATTTGATGCTTTCAGGCGAAACATCTAAGTATTTACCAGCAATTATCCTCAATACGCCACGGGAAGAGATAAAATTATCCCTGTCTTCATTAAATTTATACTTTTCAGCCCGGTTTTTTTCATCTTCTGACAGTAAATGATAAGATTGTGCAACAAAATTAGCCTGTTGTGGCAATTTTAATTTCCAGATTTGAACCTCGTTTTCTTGTAACTGCACAACCTGCAATTTACAATACTTTTATGCTTCTACCAGATTTTTTGCGTATACTTCAGAAAGTGAAGATTTGATTGCCCCAGCTACTTGTTTTATATTAGGCTCTTTTAAAATTGTTGAATGGTTGCCGCCAACATCAATAAATTTTAGTTTGCCCCGAACAAGTTTTTCCCATCCCATTCCGGCCTCATGATAAATCCATGAACCTGAATTAATATCATTTGCACGAATGATGGAAACATCTCCATTATACTCTTTAAATTTGTAAGAATTCCAGGCAATGTCGTCAGCCACGTCTATACTAATATATTTCGAGACTATATTCTTTCCCTTACTGACGTAAAATTTATTTGTAAGCCTGGCTAATGGCCGTACCACCCTCACTTTCCAGCCTTTTTTCATCCTTTTCCGGACATGTTTTATTTTTTTCCCAAAACTCATATTTTGCATATGATCCAATTGGTTTTTTATCCTTGCTTTATTCATTTGGAATAAAGAAAGGCCGGGTTTAGGATAATATGAGCCCGGGACATAAGAATCTATAATTATTAAAATCCCAACCTCTTTGCCTATTGCCTCCAGTTGCTTAGCCAGTTCATAAATTACAAACCCGCCGAAACAAAATCCGGTTAAATAATAGGGCCCATCTGCCTGCACTTTGATTATTTCTTTAAGATGATGGGCAGCTATATCTTCTATCTTTGTAAGGGGACTAGTTTTGCCAACGCTACCTACTGGCACAAGGAAATATAAAGGCTGTTCATCGCCTAAATAATAAGAGAGTTTTTTGCAACTGTTTATATCGCCGGTAATAGCCGGGACAAAAAACAATACCGGGTTATTGCCCTTTTCGTTAATTGGAATAATTAAAGAAGATTTTTGTTTAACGCCATTCAAAGCCAATGCTGCCAACGAATATATAGTCGGGTTATCCAGTAGCTGGGCAACTGTAATATTAATTCCGGCATTGTTCGCTTTGTTGATCATTTGCAAACTTGTTAAAGAATCGCCCCCCAAATAAAAAAAATTATCATGAATGCCAACTTTTGGTACTTTTAGGGTATCACTCCATATTAGGGCAAGTATTTTCTCCTGAAAAGTTTGAGGGGTATTTATGTCCATTGGAGCTATTTCTACAATGTCTGAAAGTTTTGACAAAGCCATTCTGTCTATTTTGCCATTTTTGTTTTGAGGAAATTTTTCCAATATCACAAAATTATGTGGAATCATATATGGGTTAAGTTTTTGTGCACAAAACAGCCGTATTTCCTCTTTTAATTGTCGGTTATAAGCCTCTTGCTCTGCAATAGAAACGTTTCGTTCGCCGGATTGTTTCTCTTTTATTAAATAAGCGGTCAATTTTTCCTCCCATGCCAAAACTGCGGCCTGGCTAATTCTGGGATGTTGCAGAATTATATTTTCAATTTCACTTAACTCTGAGCCTGTGTAAAAATAGCATAAAATTGTGTATAACTTTGACTGTCAAAATATTAACTTGCTTCCGTAATCAAACAGGCAAATTATGCACTATATATCCGGTGAAGACC
>Ga0302280_1000680_pt1 | contig 30139 bp, 25 predicted proteins | sample III_Fen_E1_1_FD_198771 | JGI IMG/M metagenome (GOLD analysis project Ga0302280, IMG submission 198771) | Peat permafrost microbial communities from Stordalen Mire near Abisko, Sweden - III_Fen_E1_1 | ecosystem: Environmental > Terrestrial > Soil > Wetlands > Permafrost | place: Sweden: Abisko... | reverse complement strand
TGGAAGGGTTTGATTATGTTATGTTGTCCATTTCGAAAGATAGTTATCTCGAATTGTCGATAGATTTTGCATACGCATCCTAGTGAGATTATGGATGCATTATCGAGAAAACTCAGTATCAGAAACAGTACATCCGTAACTAAATTCAACAGTAGATTCCCTGAGTTGATTTGGATCGTGGTGTCGATACCATTCATTTTACAACGACTGTCTAATTGTATACTACCTTATCGATTAGAAATACTCAGTATATTGAGATTTCAAACTTTTTTACAATAAAAGATGTAGAGTAGTCAAATGAGCTTGAACGATTAATTATGAACATTCATGTGGGGTGGGACACCGTTTCGCTGAGGCTCACTGTCCCCCAACTTGTCCTGAAACAATGAATAGTACACTTAATATGATATTTCATTTTCCCCCTATCCTACATGGTGTACATTAAAAAGATTGAACATTTATCGGCATATCGATAATACTTTATTTGTGTATGATCATTTCATAGTAAATAATGGACTTTTTGTTGTTGATACCTCATGAACTGTTATCAGTAATACTAAAATATCTGGATCCGTCGACGATATTTTCACTAAAATTGACAGCTAAAAAGTATAATAATAATCAACTAATTCGAAATTTTCCGTACGATAGACTAGGTATAATATATATTCGATGGAATTCCATATCTAACAAACATTTCGATATGTTCAAATGGCTCGTGAATGAAAATGATATCAAATCAAACATTGAAAAATCGGTTAATCTTAATTCTTACATAGAAACTGCTGCCGAAAGTGGCAATAACGAAGTCATAAGATATTTTAACAGTATAGGATATCAAACGAATTGTGATGAAGAAGAGGAAGGATATTTTTGTTATCGTGCAGCCGGAAATGGTCATGTAAAAACTCTAAAATATCTCATCAAACTAGGATGTCATTTAGACATGTGGGACTGTTTTCAGATTGCTGCTTGTCATGGTCATTTAAAAGTACTAAAATACATCTTTAAACACTACAATATCAACCCATCCGAATATACGAATATTTGGATTGATGCTGCCGGAAATGGTTATTTAGAAGTTATAAAATATCTACGTAGAAATAAGTTCCCATCGAATACGGCCGCATGTACATTTGCCGCTAGTAACGGACATCTAGATGTCATCAAGTATCTACATAAACATAAATTTCCATGGAATACTAATGCCTGTACAGGTGCTTCTGAAAAAGGACACTTAGAAGTCCTACAATATCTTCATAAAAATGGATGTCCATGGAATAAATATGCATACACTCAAGCTGCTGCAAATGGGCATTTAGAAGTCCTACAATATCTACATGAGAATGGATGTCCTCACTAATAAATAAACTACGTTGTCTATGATACACAATACTTGCAGTTTTTTACATCACATTGACATCCGTTCTCATGCAACCATCTCAATATATCGAGACGACCGTTTTGAACAGCTGTTGTACACGATGATTCATTCCATGGACATCCGTTTTGATAAAGATATTCGAGAAGCTCCATATTGCCTGATGCAACTCCTGCTGCAAACGTGTGTTCATTCCATTGACACCCATTTTCATGAAGATATTTCAGAACCTGTAGATGTCCTTCATTTGCCGCACTCCAACAGGCCATCGTGTCCCACTCACACCCGTTTTCATGTAGATACCTAACTATCTCAAGATCTCCACTTTTTGCAGCATACTCCAAAATGCAAGCATCTCGATAATCATCCGGGATAGTTTCATAGATGTATTTCAGAATATCGAATCTCCCATGTTCTCCGGCTGTTAAGCAGAAATAAAGTTTGATCTCCATTGGTAGCTTCTGTAGAACCTGATCTGTCACGAACCATTTGAACAGATCTGTATGACCATCACGTATTGCATCAGCATGTGCCAACACCATCACATTATTATAAAGCTCGAATTCGGATCCATCATTGGACATAAACGATTTGGGGGATGTGTGACACAATGAAATTATAGAAGATGCGCCCAACAAACCTACTATGGACTCGACTGCTTTGACTGGGATATTCTCAAGAAAATGTCCTGATCTGGGTGTGATCTCGTTATTCATAATACGCTATAATGTATTATACTGTACTTTTATACAAAACAATGCTTAACCGTATGTTTCAATATTCAACTTTTTTATCAATCAACAGTATTGGAATATTATCGCATTGGCAAATTTTTCATAATGTGCACAAACATAATCATTCACCATCGGACAAAAATTGAATGATAATCATTCTCATAACTATCTCTTGAGTATATTGACAATTATACAGCCGTAATATCTTTCCAATGTCACGACCTTCGATCAATATTGAAGTATCTGGTAAAAAGTTCAACCAGATGTACGGTCATACACGATTCTACAAATTTTTGTACGATGATCTCGAGCACTTTGGTTTTTGTTACAAGATGGGATTAAATACAGATCATCTACCATTCAACCCAACCGATTCATGTTCTCAAGGTGGTCTCTATTTTTGTGAAGAATCCAAGTGCCATATGTATTGGGACTTATATGGAGAAACGATCGCGGCAATTCGAATACCTAATAAAGCTCGAGTCTATATCGAGGATAATAAATTCAAAGCGGATAAGATCATCATAAAAGAGATCAGGAACTATCATGATGTCCCAGATGAGTTCTGGCTGAATATCGCCAAACATGAATCGAATGAGAATGTATTAAGATACATCAAAAATCAAACAGATGATATGTGTATGTGGCTTGTTCGACGAAATGCCCGTGCTTTAGCATATATCAATAATCAAACCGACGAAATGTGTATTCGGGCCGTTCGACAATATGGATTAGCATTACGATTCGTCAGAAACAAAACTCCTAGAATCTGTACATTGGCTGTTAGACGAGATGGTTTGGCATTAGGGTATGTAGACAAACAGACAAACAGAATATGTAGAATAGCTGTTCAACAGAATGCACATGCACTGAAGTTTGTCAAAAACCAAAAAATTGCACTATGTAAATTAGCCGTTAGAAAAAACGGTCTATCACTAGAACATGTCAGAGATCAAACACATGACATCTGCATGATAGCAGTACGACGAACCGGTCTTGCTCTACAATACGTCAAAGAACAAACAGATGAGATATGTAAACTGGCTGTCAGTCGAAATGGGACTACCTTATTATTTGTTAAAGATCAAACAGATGAGATATGTGAACTGGCAGTTCAACAAAATGGTGAAGCATTATACTTCGTTAAAGAACAAACTATCAATATCTGTATATTGGCAGTTCAACAAATCGGTCTGGCTTTACGACATGTAAAAGAGCAAACGGAGGGAATATGTAAATTTGCAGTCCATCAAAATGGAGAAGCCTTAAAACATGTTAACAATCAAACTGATGAGATCTGTAAACTAGCTGTGTGTCAAAGAGGTCATGCCTTGATGTTCGTACGCAATCAGACAGAAGAAATATGTAAACTAGCCGTTCAAGAAAATTGGGATGCTTTACGTTATGTACATACAAATAATCAAACAGATGAGATATGCAAAAGTAGTACCTTCTTATACTGATGACATAAACAACTGATGACATCTTTAAACAAAAAACATTACGCGGTACTTACTATGTTATTGTATTTATTTGAACCCATCACAACACCCCGATCGAACATTGATTTTTCTCACATTGGCAACCATTTCGGTGAAACAGTTCCACAATTTTCGTATGCCCATTTGTGAATGCTCTACTACACGCCCATTCGTCCCATGGAAATCCATTCTTCAACAAATATATTAGAATTTCAAGATTATTGTTAAAAGCTGCACACAAACATGCAGATTTATCAATCGGACAATTATTCTCAAACAAGTATTCCACGATATCGAGCCTCTTACTTTTGATAGCATGAACATAAGTATTAGAGTCCCATGGACATCCATTCTCATGAAGATATTTTATCATATCCAAATTACCTTTTTGACCAACCCCGCCCGAAGCATAAGTACAAGCCAATGTATTCCAGGGACATCCATTCTCATGTAGGTATTTTAAAATCTCAAAACGATTACCGAGGGCAGCATATGCACAAGCCGTAATATCCCATGGGCAGCTGTGTTCATGCAAAAATTTCAAAACATCAAGGTGTCCATTATATGCGGCTTCCGCACAAACATATTCATCCCAAACATATTCATCCCAGGGACATTTGTTATCATACAGAAACTTTAAAAGTTCAAGATGCCCGCCCCCAGCAGCATTTATGCATAAATTATACAGTAGTGCTTTGTTCGTATCCACAGAAAAAGTATACTTGGAATAGATCCACTTGACAATCTCTAAACTTCCTCCTTTTCCGGCGGCCCGTAAGATCAATAGTGAATCTTCGCAAGGTGGCAATACATCATCTAACATGTATTTCAATATTTCGATATTATCTGATTTAGCAGCTTTAATACAAAAGCCGTATCCATGATCCATAAAAATACATTTTCTACATCTACATTTACATCTACATTTACATTTATCAGCATGGTAATCCTCCAATACATGCTTATCAGATACATACCATTTAAAAAGTTGCACATGTTTATTAGCAATAGCATCGTCATAAACATCAATCATACTTATCTTTCGAATTGCTGAATCGGACAATACATGAGCTAGTAAATTTTTGGAAGTATGACTTAGTGATAATATCGATGATACATCTAAAAAATGTATCGTCATTAAAAACAGCTCATATGGGATACTGATCAAAGTATTCATTTGTTATGTGTTTTTCTTCTAATGTGATAGATATACATCAATATGTTTCATTATTCATCTTTTTCCCCCCAATTTGGTTAAGCCCATCAAGATTAAAAAATGGTAAACATAATAATGCGGTTGTTTTGCTGAAAATTTTATCGAAAAAGTTAGATCATAAATAATAATCATCAGTAGCATAATGGTATTTTCAAATTTTTGTATTATATGGATTGGATGTTCTTACAATAGTTGCATTTCTTTTTATTACACGGACACCCATTCTCATGGAGATATTTTACAATTTCGACTTGATTATGGCTGGTAGCAACACCACTAGTATCGCGACCCCATTGACATCCACATTCGTGAAGATATTTCAAGATGTCCAAGTGCCCATTTCTCGCAGCATTATAACATCCATCACTAGACCATGGGCATCCATTTTCGTGAAGATATTTTAGGACATCTAAATGTCCGTTTCTGGCGGCATCCGAACAGTACCAATAATCCCATTTGAATCCGTTTTCATGAAGGTATTTTATTATGGCTAAATGACCATGTTCCGCAGCGTGACTCCCGATATATTTACTTATATAACATCCATTTTTATGCAAGTATTTTATGATCGCTAAATGTCCTTTTGATACAATTTCACTTATGTAGCGTTCATTGTACCAATTGTTGATCTTAATATCAACTACCAGCCAGAGTAATAGATCTAGATGACCATTCGATGCCGAATCTAATCGTATCATATCCATATCTACTTTAGTGAGACAGTCCGAAATAACTTTATGATTTAGATACCCTTTAGATGATCGACTTAACGAAAATATCGTAGATACATTTAAAAACTCTAAAACCAATGACAATAGTTCTCTTGGTAAAACCGTTAAACATATCATTGTATCCATCATGTAATAAAGTAATCTATTTTAGAAGATCTAAATATTTAGTATTCAATCTTTTTTACTTTTTACACATTTCACAATCCTCTATCTCACATGGACATCCATGTTCATGAAGATATCGTAAGATATCCTGGTGTCCGTTCTTCAAAGCTCTATAACACGATCGATCATCCCATGGACATCCGTTCTCATGCAGGAATCTTAGAATCTCGAATTGACCATTTCTACACGCATTCATACATGTATCTTCATCACAGGGACATTTGTTTTCATGAAGATATTTAACGATGTCTGAATACCCGTGTTCAACAGCTTCCGACCATGTGTATTCATTCCAGGGACATCCGTTTTCGTGTAAATATTTTAGAACATCAAGATGACCATATTGAACAGCCAAAGCACAACAAATTTCATCCCAGGGACATCCATTTTCGTGTAGATATTTTAGGGTCTCGACATGTCCGTATCGAGCTGCATTTTGACACGACTGTGTACCCCACGGACATCCATTCTTACGGAGATATTGTAAGGTCTCAATCTGATTTCTCTTAGCAGCATACGCGCATGTGTAGTAATCCCAACGACAACCATTGCTCCGAAGATACTCCAAAATATCTATTCGACCGATCTCGGCCGCTGCTTCACAACACCATGGATTCCAAGGACAGTTGTTCTCATGTAGGTATTTAACAATATCAAGTTGACCACTTTTAACGGCATTACAACATGTATGTAGATACCATTGACATTTATTTTCACGAAGATATTTCAAGATATCCAGATGACCACCCAAAGCAGCCATCGAAGTCTCTATTGGATCAAAATCACATCCATTATTGTGAAGATATTTTAGAATCTCAAGACTACCAGCCTCGGCAGCTTCTCCACACAACATCTGTTGATCTGTCTTGGGGATCGTTTTTAGATAGTTCTCTGGGATCAACCATTTGAACAGATGAGTATGATTATTGAACAGAGCATCTAATTGAATCGATCCGATGTTATGTTTACAGTCACAGTCATATTTAAGGATAATGATCCGTTTAGAGACACAACAGAAAGCATAGACTGATGATATGTTTAGAAACTGTAGCATCAACACTAGTAGTTCATGTGGGATGTTTATAATGTACATTATGATGATAAGTGTATATGAAACAGTGTATTGAACACACGGGATAACAATATGTTGAGATGATCAATTTTTTGTAGAATGAGTGTGACATAAAGAAAACAAGATGAATGACAAAGATAATTTGGTCAACTAATAGAGGACCGGGGGAGGGCGGGGTAATCATTAGTACGAACGTAGTGAGAACCTAAAAGGGAGGTCCTTCCCACGTCATAGTTCGTGATTATTGGGTACATTCATGTGGGGAGCAGCGTTCATTCATCCTCGCGCACAAGTGCTACGGATTCATTCTTCCGCTCGATCGATTTCCCATTCATTGTTTCAAAAAAGGGCAGCTAAGGCTCACCCACATGAATGTTCATGGTTAATCACTTATGTTTAATTTGGTCATATTCTATTCTTTTTCTTATATTGCAACCATTGATATTTTGATAATTTAACGAGTCAAACTCAGTGTTTCGGTAAAGATATTCCATACAAAGCTGCTCTAATACAAGTATATCTACTCCCGTGTAGCTGCCTAGGATATCGCGGTTACCTCGGTCAGCGGCCCTAATACATGCTTTATTGTTCCGATGGCAACCATTCCCATGCAAGTAGCCCAACGAAGTCGTTTTCGGATTTTTCATCCCCATCATCCCACGAACACCCATTATGATGTAGATATTTCAGAATCTCTAAATGACCATACCTAGCAGCCATGTTACAAAACAATTTACATTTGAATTCTGGTTTACATTTCATAAGATATTTTAGAACATCTAGATTACCAACACGAACCGCGTTTTTGAAAGCTTCTTCACTTATTGGACATCCATTTTCGTACAAATATTCTAGAACTTTCAATCGACCATTCGTAGCAGCCCTTCTACTTGTTTGTTCATCCCAAGGACAACCATTCTCGTGAAGATATTTAAGCATCTCTAAATTACCATTTCCAGCGGCATCACTACAAGCTCTATCCGTCCAAGGACAACCATTCTCATGCAGATATTTAAGTACTTCCAAATGATTACCGTAACAGGCAGAAATACATGCATATTCGTCCCATGGACAACCATTCTCATGAAGATATTTCACAACTTCAAGATGTCCATGATGGGCAGCAGTAGAACATACCTCAGCATTCCACGGACAATGATTCTCGTGAAGATATTTTACCATTTGTAGATCATCAGACGAAGCTACAACACCCGAGAAAACCCATGTATCTGCCCATGTATTCAAAGGATAGTTGTTTTTGTAGAACTCTGCTCTAAAATATTTTAAAATATCGAACCGTCCATTCCAAGCGGCCTCATAACAAGCACTATTGTTGATAGGGCACTTATTTTGTACACAGTATTTCACAATATCCAGATGACCATTTTTAGCAGCATACATACAACAATCCGTATTCCAATGACAATCGATCGTATGAAGGTATTTTAGCATCTCTAAATGCCCATTTATAGCAGCGATGTCACATGCATCATGACACATGTGTGCTCCAGCATTTAATAGATACTTTAAAATGACGAGTTGGTTGGACTGTATCGCCACTTTCGTATAAGTATCATTGTGTTTTGTTGCCAATTTGATTTCATTTTCGGGTATAAGCCATTTGAACAGATCGAATAAACCATTTGATATCGCATCGAGCCTGATAGTCTGTATGATTTCTTTTAACACAGATTTACGGATCGGTTTACATCTAGCGTATCCCTTGGCTGTTAATCTTAATGAGAATACCGATGACAGATTCAAGAATTGCAGTATCAATAACAACAGTTCTTGAGGGATGTATAATAAGTACATTAGTTAATCATAATGCTTATCTAATCGTGCAATAAACAAAATATTTACATTTTTCAACATTTTTCATTCTCTCTTTTGATGTAGTCAACGATGTGTTGATGTTCGTTCTCGAAAGCTGTTTCAATACATGATTGTGTATCCCAGGGACAGTCATTTTCATGTAGATATTTCAACATGTTGAATCTTCCACTACTGGATGCAATCACGCATGCCCACTTATCCCAAGGACATCCATTTTCATGAAGCCATTTTAAAATCTCGAAATGACCATGACGAACAGCATTTGAACATGTTGAAGAATTCCAAGGACATTGATTTTCGCGTAACCATTTCAACATATCGAAATTATCATTGGAAGCAGCACTTGAAAAGACCTCTTTATACAATACACATCCATTTTCATGGAGCCACTTCAAAATTTCAAAATGATTCCCCTGAGCGGCGCTTATACATGCCATTGGAGACAAAGGAACTCCCATCTCATGTAAATATTTCACTACATCAAAAAACCCCCTGCTGATCGCATCATAACACGCTTCTTTCGCCCATGGGAGTGTAATCCAGCGACATCCGTTCTCATTAAGGTATTTCAACACATCCAAATGTCCATTAGATGCTGCAGAAGTACAAGAATTTTCATCCCATGGACATTCATTATCGCGCAACCATTTTAGTAACGGAAGATTACCATTTCGTGCAGCCTCACTACATGAGCCTTCATTCCAAGGACATTTGTTTTCTAACATCCATTTCAACATTTCAAGATCACCGTTTTTTACAGCCATTTGAAATGTGTATGTCGACCAACAACATTTATTTTCACGGAGCCATTTTAAGATTTCGAAATGCCCTCCTTCTGCTGCATTAGTACATGAATTGACATTCAATGGGAATCCTTTCTCATGAAACCATTTCAAAAGCTCATAATGACCGCTCCCAGCTGCTATTTCACATGCGTGTCTCTCAGGAGAATATTTGTTTTCGTACAACCATTCTATTACATGTCGATGATCTTTTTTAGCTGCGTTAACATAACCATCCGGTGCTCCGTCGCATTTATTCTCATGCAACCATTTCAAAATATCTAACATACCGTTCTCAGCAGCAATATTAAATATTTTGAAATTTAGCTTCAATCCGTTCTCATAGAATATCTTGAGCGCATCGGGACTTTTTGCGGCTGCAATCTCCCCCATTATCTGTATATACTTTTTTTCTTTCTCGGTAGTTGGCATACGAATCGGAAACAGTTCCAATAAAACTTTACTAGAATTAGTCGCGATTGCGCTGAGTTGTGGTAAGCTCACAAGTTTGCCACATTCCAACAAGGATACGTAATGCTCAGCCATAATCCAATCTCGCGTAGGACCCCATACAGAAGCCTCAGACCAAAACCAATTGTTCCTGCCCATAATCTCCTTCTGTATGATGCAAAACTGATCATATGTCAAGAATTTACATCTTCGTATAACATACAATAAAGATGCCAGTGACCCCATGTCCATCCATGATAGTACTGATATCAATAATTCTTCAGGTAGATCGATAAGTGTGTAGATAGTGAGTGATGAATCCATCTCTCTGGCTAATAAAAGGTATTTTTGCCAATGGATCTATCAGTCTATTGACTATTTCAACTTTTTTCAACAAAAATTGATAAAATATACGCATGATGACACATATTACAATATACATTCATTAAAAGTAATCATGCTACGTTTGTGTCTTCATACTAAAAATCATCGTACCATAAAAAGGATCAAATACGATCCAAAAAATCATGATTACTACTACTTCAAATCGGGGATCAACGATTCATCACCATCAAAACCTACAATCGAGAAATCTTATGATTCTATATTAGACATTTTACAAAAGGACGGGATGACCCTAAATCTGATCAAAAACCCAACACCAGGGATGTGTGGACTAGCCGTTAAGCAGAACTGTTATGCCCTCCAATATGTTCATATTAAAGATCAAACCAAAGCAATGTGTATTCGGGCCGTCAGACAAAACGGTCTTGTTCTACAGTATGTCAAGAATCAGACAGACTTGATATGTGCGATTGCTGTTCTACAAAACGGTTTTGCTCTACAATTCGTAGAAAACCAAACAGAATTATTATGTATCTTGGCAGTTCAACAGACCGGTTATGCTCTACAGTTTGTAGAAAATCAAACAGATCTGATATGCGAGATTGCTGTCAAACAAACCAGACATGCTATGCGGTTTGTCAATAAAAAGACAGACATATTAAACTTAAACAAAATTATAGCTACTCACAGATACGGTGACATACCAAAAATCATCAATATTGAGTAAAGAAAAATATACTTTTAATTATTTGACATCGCGTAAAGGGTTCCTTGAGGATATGATGTTCTAAAATGACGACAATCAAATTTATCCCAAAGTACACACTATTACACACAACACTAATAAGTATCATGATTGTAACATCGGGTATTACTCTACTACATCGATCAAAATGGTATGAAAGTAACACGATTCCTATAACAGTGATCACAACATTGAACAGATGAGAAAGGACACAACAGATATCACATCTCCGATTTGCAGTATGTACATATTTGGATGTCGAGAACAAGATCGATTCGTTTCGATCATGACAGCCACACAGTATGAGTATCGGCGTAATCATCCATACACAGCTTGACATAATGCCGACAAAACTATTGATGAACAACCAAATACCTAAAGGTAGGATAGTATCATCAGCCCTACAGGTTGTGTTATAGTTCAATGTACTGATAGTCACACCAGATACATTTACTCCCAACCAACCGACATAGAACATAATGATTACACATAGAAACCAAGTTGGTAGTCCTGTATACGAGCGTGTATGAGATTGTTTATTGTCATCCATATCATCACGTAAGGTTTGATATTCGGTCATTCTGGTATGGTCAGTTATAGATACGGATTTAAATGTAATGAGATGAACAATGTATTATATTTTCAACATTTTTCAACATTTTTCAATACTGCGCATTCAATGTATCCCTATGATGCAACTAGTATCAGTGATGCGGGTTTCTCCCTCTCCCTCCCCCCAGTGCAGATGAAAGTTTTGATAAAATTTTTATGGATCTCACAATATAGAAATCCCCTTATGAATCGATCTCACAATGCTCGCGAATCGTCCTATAGACGTGTCGATACCAATAGTCGAAGCTACCCCAACATACGAACCAATGACAATAGAATACGCAAAAGCCGTTTCGACCAAAACCATCTGAATCGTTATCGTTATGATCGGAGACTTCCGGCATATTTTTATGAAGCTCCTTATGACCAGAACTGTGTTTTAGATTGGTTAGCAACAAAAGGGGATGATTATGTCGTCACAACCGCCGATATCGATGATCTTCTCTATCTGTGTAGTGCAAGACAATATCGAGAAGATTTCGGTCAAGGAGACGATCTCATTAGCTGCCTCATTTATCTTATCATAATATTATTTTTGATATGTATTGCATGTAGATTACTTTCCGCCATTTAATTAGCATCATTCACTTTTTATCTATTCAAAATAAAAATTGATCTTCTCTTTTGTTATGATACCTTTTGTTAACATATCCAATAAGTATTACAATATGCGCATGACATTAATAGGTACCGAAGTATCTGGTGCAACTTTCAACAAAATCTTCAAAGGTAATAAGTTTAAATTCTTGAACAACGATCTGAAACATCATGAATTTCAGTATTCAATCGGTCTAAATGTCGATACGATCAGATTTGTATCCGATACCGATCTTATAGGAGGTCTCTGGTTCTGTGATTATTCCGCGATACATTATTGGTGGAACAGATATGGTCAAAAATTGGGTATTGTTGAAATACCAGATGATGCACGTGTATTCATTGCTGGTTTCGAATTCGGAAAAATAATCAGTTTTAAGGCAGATAAACTCATCATCAAAGATATAATGAAATTCAGTGAAGTTCCAGATGATTTTTGGCTTTACATCATGGTACGCGATGTTAGTGCGTTACAGTGGGTAGCAAATCAAACTGAAGATATATTCGAATTTGCATGTAAGTACCGCCCATCTGCCTGTGATTACATTCGGGATACTGAATTGAGGGAACAGTATAATACAAGATTTAACAACGATTGTCGATGTATAATATGTTAAAAATACTATTCAATGTAAATAAAGTAAAATTAAAATTGTGGTACATACGCCGGCTCCTTGCATACATAGAGCATACTCACTAAATCTGCTTTTTGGTTTTATCAGATATTTTTCGGCCACACCGCCAGTAATCGTCATACATACCCCGATCAATGCCGCAATTCCACAATTTTGTAGCCACCATTTTTGTCTGGCTATCTCCCTAGAAATCGTAAAATCACCACATAATTTATTTACCTCATTCCATATTGATTGGGCATTGTCTTTAGTTAGGGTATCATAGTATTTATTTAGTCTGGTAATGATATCATTTGGATAATAATAACTTAAGCCTACACTGTTCTGGATGTAAACTCTAGTCTCTTCATAGACTTTATCCGCAAGTGCATTCGACATCACTATTGGTAGTAACACATATCTGGGTTCAAATGGACTATTCAATTATATCGTATTTCAATATTTTTGGCGTTATAATGCAATTCAGAAAAAATTGAAATAATGAAATGCTTGATGAGCCAATTATAGTTTTAGTCTATACTACCCTAAGCCTGTACTTAACTTGCTTTAACTTGCCTTAAATGTCTGACAATTATCAAACCGTGAGTAAATTGATTATTCAAGATAAATATGAACCTCCTTGTAAACCTCTTTCATGGGGACAAAAGATCCCTGGTTTCAAATATGTTAAAATCATAATAGATGTTTCCGGGAGTACCATCGCCGATGCTAATTGTTCAGGTAGATTCAGCAGAGGTATGATCCCTGTTCGGGAGACACCAGATGATCCTACTAACACTAAACCCAAAACAAAAGTGATTATTATTGCGGAACTCGAAGGTGTTGCTCATTATCTGTTGAAGATGATGGAAAGGTATGATTTGTCTGGTATTGTAGTCCAGATCTATTCCTTTAGTTCACACGTGTTCGTATGTTATGATGCCAAGATCAAAAGTAATGAGGGACTTTATCAGGACGTCGTAATCCGTCTTGATGATCTGATCATTTTTGAAGGTAGTGGCACTGACGCATACATCGCATTAAAGAAAGCACTTTCTGAAGACGATACTTCAATTGAACTTTGTATTGCAACAGATGGACGTGATGAAAATCCAAAGGTAGTAAGGAAAATATTACGAACTGTAATTGGACGTGTCAGATTGTTTGTTATCGGAGCTGGTTCTATCAGTGGAGCAAATTCTAATGATTCACGAGGATGCTTTGTGAGAAATAGACAACATTCTATCAATGGAGACGTATGCAGTCGTTTAGATGATCTTCAATCTTTGAATTCGGACCTATCTTTGAGCCAAAGTCCGAGTTCGAATTCTGGTCAATGTAATCTTGGTCATCTACAATCACTCGCTAAACAAATGGTTTTTGGGGGTTCGTATTGTGGTGCATACGGAGATTATACGGATTTGAAAGCTGCAGCTGAAGATTATTTCAATTTGGAGATCAATGAATACTCGGTTGTCCTAGACCAGGGATTAGGTAAATTAAGCGAATTGTGTCAAACTTCCCTATCGAAAGGTATCTCATGTTTTACGAATACTGCTTTCGGTTACTACATTGTTACACCAGAATTTCAGATCGGGGTCGTACCAGAGGAAAGTTACAAAAATGAATTCTTGGCAGGAGAATTGAGACATGATTTCAAGATTGATTTTACCTTTGATACTCTCTACAATCACAATGTTGATTACGAACCATCTATCTGGATCGATGATAATCAATTCAAGGTCTTACTGGTTAAGCATCAAAACGGAACCGGTATTCGCATAAGAAAGATTATCTCCAATCCTATTCAGTGGTAAACAACTTGTACATATATTTTTTTATTTTTAGTAGTAGTAGTATTTTAGTTATGTATGTCCCAATTAAAAAAGTTGATTATTTCACACTTTGAATAACACTTACAATTCAATGTATATACATCCAGAACCTCTCATATATATACTTTTTGTTTGATGTTCACGTCATTTGATAATTTATTAAACGGCCTACCCGTCGAACTCATCATGACAGTACTTGATCTATTGGACACCTCGTCCTTTTTTTCTCTTAAATGTGTTTCCAAAAAATACGCATGCCTCTTAAATGTAACATTCGGAGATAAATACATCAAGAAAAAAGAAACCTTGTCAATGATCATCACAAATGCTATTTCCAATAAATACTCCAAACTGTTCAGATGGTTGATCGGCAGTAAATATTCCCTGACATCGACAGATAGATTGTTCTATTGTAAACTGGCTGCATTTTATGGTAGTTTCTATATCCTGAAATACCTTTATAATGAACCTAATGAATTCAGCGGATTTTTGACGAATATGTACAATTCCATATGTGATCTCATGCATAGTGACAATTTAAGATTCCTTAACGATGGACCATCGAACTATAAAGATCGGGTGCCCATTTTAGAGAATGCCGCTGGAGAAGGTCACCTCGAAATTATAAAATATCTTTTTAAAATTAGTGGTAATGACCTTTCATGTGGAGGAGTACAATATTCGACAAACATGTTACGTGTGACAGAACGTGCTGCCGAAAATGGTCATGTAGAGGTTCTGAAATATCTCTACCGTTGTGGATATCGTTTGACACCAAGCACATGTGCAAATGCGGCCAGATGTGGACAATTGGAAGTTGTTAAATATCTGTACGAAATGGACAGGACATTTTTTTGGAATAGAATAGAATGGAATAGAATGGATTACGATAGAGAATATGAAACATATAAAGAGATGGGAGTAGAAATATGTAGTATTGCCGCCGCGAACGGCCATTTAGAGGTTTTGAGATTTCTACATGAACATAAATACCCTTGGGATGCGACGGTGTGTGCCAAGGCCGCTGCAGGTGGTCATTTGGATATTCTCAAGTATTTGCATGAAAATAAATGTCCTAGTCAGCTGCACGGGGACGAAGAAGCATGTATATATGCCGCAAGAAATGGTCATTTAGAAGTTCTAAAATATCTGAGGGACACTGGATGTCCTTGTGGTAAACGTACCCATGAGGCTGCTGTCGAAGAAGATCAAATTGAGATCCTACAGTATCTACAAAATAATGGTTTCTCGTGATTGTTTATGCATGGGAAATGTTGAATATTTTATTTTATTTCATGTCAATATCAACTCAATATCAACCGATCATTTACCAATTAACAGAGTAATGAGTGGTTTGTATCATACCTTATCATTTGGTGCCGAAATAAATGGTGCCAAATTCAACAAAATCTATCATCAAACCAAATTTTATAAATTCCTGTATGATGATCTAATTCATCATGACTTTCACTACAAACTCGGCTTGAACGTTGATCATGTTCCGTTCAAACCTTATGGTCTATGTTCATCAGGTGGTCTTTATTTTTGTGAACAATCAAAATGTCATATGTATTGGAATCGATATGGAACAAAATTGGGGATTGTCGAGATCCCCGATGATGCTCGAGTATACATCGAGGGTAATAAATTCAAGACAGATAAACTTATTTTAACGAATATCATTGATTTTAATGATATTCTAGATGACTTTTGGATAGATATTGTCTTTGGTAAAGAAGTGTTGGCAATGTATATACGCGCTGTCAAAGAGAATGGACTGGCCTTAGAATACATCAAGGATCCTTTCAAAACTTATGAACTTTGTAAAATCGCAATCAAAGAAAACGGACTGGCCTTACAATACGTTGAGGATTCTTGCAAAACTTACGAACTATGCGAAATGGCCATCATTCAAAATGCAGCATCTCTAGAATTCGTAAACGATATTTATCAAACGGATGAACTTTGTAAGATGGCAGTGAGCCAAAGACCATTTACATTACAATACGTTTCAAACCAAACTTTCGAGATATGTGAGATAGCAATTCAAACTTCTTCATCGGCACTAAGATATGTCAAAGTTTCTGATATCAGTACCGATCCAAACCATCAACTTACACCCAAAATGGCAGTGTATACCTTATGTAAAATCGCAATTCAACAAGGTACCTATGCCCTACAGTATATCAAAACTATCCTAGAACAGACTAAAATACATGACGATACAAATGAAAATGTTGACATATTGATAAACGATCTATGGGTATTGGCAATCCTACAAGATCCATGTGCGCTAATGTATGTCGATGATCAGGACCAAACTGAAGATCTATGCCGATTGGCCGTCACACGAAACGGTCTCGCTTTACGGTACGTTTGTCGGAAAACAGAAGATATATGTAGACTGGCTATCGAACAGAATAGTGATGCAAAACGTTACACCCCAGATTATCAAACAGATGATGCAAGTACAAGTGATTGTGAAGGTCTCGAGTACTGGTTTTAGTCGATAATCAATACATTCAATATAACGATTTTCGGATGGTCAAAAAAGTTATCACAGTCATGATAACCCATCCCGTGTAGTATGATACTTGATATTCAATATCTTGTTTATCTTGTTTATCTTGTTTATCGTGTTTCAATTCGTATTCGTCATATTGTTGATTTTTGTAAGTCAGATCAGAAACAGGTTTTCTTGGTATCTTTGGTTTTGTAGGTAGTTTGGTAGTTACCCTATTGCCTTTCGAATCGACATAAGTGAGGATATTGTCTATTAGGTCGATCTCATTGAATCCGTTGTAACCATCAGTCAAAATCATATCCGGACCGATAGCATGATGTATGTCTGTGACGTCATGTGTCAAGTCGCGATTATATCCACCAATACTAATACCACGACCTAAAGATTTTATGATGTATTTTCCGGATATATAGCAATTATCAATATAGTCACTCATATCTTCCCTCACGTATATTAGCATTTTACATACATCATGACTCGGACCCAGAATACCCAAAACATACCTGTCATAACATTTTACCATCAATCTCCGAGGCATATTGTGTGAATACACTTCGGTCACGACTCCTTCCATGTCACATATGGCTATTTGATTATCAAGCGTCAGTACGACCTTATCGCCAAAAAAGGTATCAGAATATTCAAGAACACTGTTGTAAACACATGACGTCTCTTTTGTTTCGGTATCAATGAACACCATATCCCTGTAGGTGGCGACGACAACATTCTTTCCCTCCATCATCCATTCTGAAACAAATGAATTTGTGTAATAATTCGTACCATCGATACACAAGACACATGGCTTTATTAATTCGATGTTCATATTGTGAGTACTGACCGTATTGTATTCTTGTGTAAAAAGAGATCAATATCTATTCAATTTTTTTAATATATGTAATGTAAGAAAAAGGTTGGTATGTGTGTGCGCAAATTGAACTCAAACGTTTGATTATAAACATTTATGTTGGTTGGGGGCTACGTTTCGCTAATGCTTACTACCCCCCGATCTATCGACCCAATGAATAGTACACTTAATTAGGATTCGTCATAAAAACGTATGGTAAAGGGCGGTGGAACATCCGGTTCTTGGGGAAGTGAAGCGTTAGCACAAAGTGCGAGCGATCGGAGGCTCCATTAAATATTTCTGTATGATAGTTCACAATTAATCGCTCAAGTTCATTTTATCATAATAAATGGTCGCAAGTAAAGAAGAAGAATGAGTTGTGAACATGAACATTCATGCGGGGTTGGGATTCGTTTCGCCAATGCTCCGACCTGCGGTCTGTCCTGATCGATTCATCTGACACAAAATTGAAGGGGGGGGGGATTAAGTTTACAGATTGCATAAGTCGGGGATAAAATAACAGAGTTTTTGGAGCATTCGCGAAACGAATCCCCATCCACGTAGATATTCATAATCCATCACGATCATTTGTCACAATTATGTTATTTTTCTTACATCACGACCATTAATTTTTTCATGCAGCTCAACATGAATTATTTTGTTATCATCGTCTAATAGTAACATGCTAGATGACAACATATACACTCCAGATGAACTCAATATATTTAAAGATCTATCTGAACAGATATTTAACATAACTAACGAAAATGATATCATAATTTTCGTCGGAAGATCTATCTATCCTGTTCATTATCACTGGATACTATCTGAATATCAAAGAACATGTTTCTCTGTAAGTTTCTCTGGTAAACCATATACAACTAACAAACCTAACTCAGCAACACCGACTAAAAATCAACTAAAATATTATAAAAGATACCTGATGGGACTCGGAATCAATGATGCATTCAAGAAAAAAAACGATCGTATTGTCCTGATAGATCACACCTCTTCGGGTATGGGACTAGCATCTTTTTCAAAAGTATTATCAGTTCTATTTCCAAACGAAGTGAACGAGCGTCGAGTGTTGTTCGTTCAGATACGTTGTAATGATAAATATGATTGGGCACCGATTGATGAAAAGTTCAATAATAACGTTGTAAATGAAGATTCTCGGTACAGGTTCAGTCCGATCTCTAATTTCGATAACATCAATTTCGAATACACTTACAAAACATTCAACATCAACGGTGTTTTTAATATTAAGATGTCACACTGGAGTTACACATCCCGTTCTGATGCATTGTGTCATTTCTTTTGTACAGACTGGGATCGTATAAATCCATTTGATGTCGATGATGAATACATCGCACCGTTTAAAGAGTATGCTAAGAAGATTTGGGGATTTTCCTAAACTCGTTTCTCATTTAAAGATCTGACTTGTTGATTGTTATAATATGAGCGACAAAGAGCGATTAACATTAGATGATATTGATGCAGAACTCGATGATCTCCGATTAGAACTAGAACGACAACTAGAACGTCTCATAGGACAATCAACAACTAAATCTTCGACAACAAGATCTTGTAATGACGGTTGTGTTATCGTCGAACGAATACTACAGGGGATCGATAGCGATTATGACGATTGCGATCGAGATTACATGGAAAAACGACACTCCATAGAATTAACACAATATGAATGTTACAGACAGATTAAAGACGGCGATTATGGACACATGAACTATGCTGTAATGGCATACGCTGCCAAACACGGTCATTTAGACTGTATTAAAACCTTGTTTGAAACGACAGAAGTTATGTGGCATAGTGATGTAGCCGACGTTGCTGCAGAGAACGGTCACTTAGAATGTTTGAAATACATTGTAGAAGTAATGGGTGATGTTGATCTACATCTAGACAAGTCTGTTAAATGCGATAAATGCATACAGTACATCAAAACTAGACTATAACGATTAAACACCCCAGACCTCATACACGTTACAAGAGCATCCATTCTCATGAAGCCATTTTACAACTTCGATATGACAGTTTATAAAAGCTACCATACACGCACTTGCATGTCTGGGACCACCATTCTCTTTAACCCATTTCAAAATTTCAAGATATCCACCGTCTGCTGCATGGTACCAAGTGTACTCATCCCATGGACATTCATTTTCATGTAGATATTTCAGAATATCCAGATGCCCATTTCCAGCTGCTTTCGTGCACGCCGTTTCATTCCAGATTGGTATATTAGAACATTCCACCGTATCATGTAGATATCTGATAATATTCAATCTCCCGTACTTCGCAGCATGAGTAAAGGTCAAATAATTCCATTCACAACCGTTCTCACAAAGATATCTGACAATATCTAATCTATCGTGTTTAATGGCATTCGTGTAACAATCTACGTCCCATGGACAACCATTTTGGTGTAGGTACTTTAGAATATCCAAATAACCCCCATTGACGGCATTACTACACGCCCATTCGTTCCATGGACAACCGTTTTGATAAAGATATTTCACAATGTCGAAATTCCCTTGTTTGGCAGCATAAGCATAAGACAGTTCATTCCAGAGACAACCATTCTCGCGTAACCACTTTAAAGTATCCAAATCACCATTCTCAGCAGCATTCGCACAGGATAACGTGTTCCATAGACACCCATTTTCATGTAGCCATTCTAAAATATCCATCCGACGGTTCTTAACAGCGTACGCACATGCATTCGAAGATCTGGGACAATCGTTTTCATGTAACCATTTCAGAATTTCAAAATGATTGTTCTTGGTGGCCTTACAAAAAGTATTGTCAGTTGGGATACAATCATTTTGTTTTAACCATTTGAGAACCTCTAAATGACCATTCTCGGCGGCCCTATCACACGCCCAATCATCGAACTGACATCGATTGATTTTAAGCCACTTTAGAATCTCAAGATCTCCGTTTCCCGCAGCGCCTGCAAAAACATTGTACCCGATAGGACATTCATTCTCATACAGCCATTTGACCATTTCAAGATCACCATTCTCAGCAGCTGTCGCACTAATGATAGTATGGCTTAAAGGGAATTTGTTGTTCTTGAGCCATTTCAAGATATCAAAATATCCTAGTCTTGCGGCCTCTACACACGCCTTGTATGATATGCATTTGGATCCATTTTGTTGATAGATCCATTCAATGACATTCAAATTACCACTCTTGACAGCGGATGTCAAAATATCTGCCGAATGAGAACCTAATGGAGTATCTTCTAAAATATGTTTCAGAATCTCCAAGTTACCGTTTTCAGCTGATAGTATACACAAATGTTTAACCTGGGCTCCTGGGATACCATCAAGATCATTTTTGGGAATCAACCACTTTAATAAGTCGGTATACCCATTCAAGACAGTATCGATTATGACATCGCACCTGTACATATTGTTCTTGATTGATAAAGGAAAATACGATCGATGTAATATTTTATAGAATGCATACTTTTTAGATGCCCGATCCATAGCGAATTTTGATGATATGTCAAGGAGACTTATGATTATTAGAAGTAGTTCAATTGGCAAACTCAATGCGAGGTCCATCGAATCTTTATATCATAATAGATCAAAAACATCTTATTTACAACAAATAACACAATCTTTGTCTTCACATGAAGATTTAGATTGAATTACATGATAATAGACCTATTTACTCTAATGAAAACTATTTTTATTTTATTCTTCTTAACGATATTCCAGTGACATTCATTATCGTGTAGATACTTCATAATCTTTGAATTACCCTTGATTGCTGCGTTGGCACTAGAATCTTCGTCGCGAGGACATCCAATTTCGTGGAGATACTTTAGGATATCGAAATGTCCAGCTTCGATCGCAGTGTTACAGAACCTTGCATCACTAAATATTTGGATTCTATTCTCATGAACATACTTGATGATGTTCAAATGTCCTCTACTGATAGTGAGGTGAATTGTACTATAGGGCCATGCCATAGAACATCCATTTTCGTGAGCCCATGTCAGTATATCGAGATGTCCTTTTATGGCTGCTGTAGCTGAAGTTTTAGAATTCCACGGACAGTCGTGTTCACGGAGCCATTTTAAAATATCGATATGCCCGTATTGTGCGGCACGTTCACATACAGTCGCATCCATTGCACATCCGATTTGTAACAACCATTCTAAAATATCAATTCGACCACTTTTGCATGCAGCAACAAAAATTGTACTATGAACATAAAACGAGGAATCTCTTTCGTGAAACAATTTTAAAATATCCAAATGTCCGTATCTGGCGGCACATTCAAATGCATCTAGACTCAGAATACATCCATTACCTAATAGCCACTGAATGATCTCTATATCGCCATAAATCACTGCATCGGTCAAAGTGTTCCTATCACACGAGTAACCATTATCGACTAACCATTTTAAGATTTCTAAATATCCACCCCGAGCAGCTTGAGTGCATGCATCACATCTAGCATATTCTAAATCATCTTGTCTATTTTCATGAAGCCATTTTACGATCGCAAAATGACCATTCTTAGCTGCATCGCTCAGATTAAGATAAGTGTCACCCGGTATCCGAATCAATTTCAAAATCCCCAAACTACCGGTGGACGCCGCTGTCTTACATAAACGCCTTCTATCCAAAATATAATCTTCCGCTATGTATCTTTTTAGTTGGTATGGCATCCAGTATCTGAATAGATCGACATACCCACACGAGATAATAGTATCGAAGACATCATTCTTCTGGTAACCACGTGCGCGATATGGTTTGGTAACTTTCCTAATTATAATGATTCGAAAAGGTTTGATTGTGTGTGATCGGCCGTTCATAAAGATTGTTATCTCAAACTGATGATAAGTTTTGGACACACATCCCAATGAGATCCTACTTGGGTTATCCAAGAAACTGAGTACCAGAAGTAGTAGATCTGTGTTCAGATTCAATAATATATTATCATTAGTATGAACAATTGTACTATTGTTGTCCATTACGTGTATGGTCATCTTTCATTTCAATAGTATTGCCAATATATCACCAAATTCAAATTTTTACTAATGGATGCAACGCAGTAGAGCAAAGGGAACAAATTATCATTCATAGTTACCAAAAAGTCGGCGTAGTGAGCCATAGCGAACGCTGCCCACCAACATGAATGTGAACAATTGAACTTGAATGATTAATTATGAACATTCATGTGGGGAATACGAAACGAAGACTATCCATTCAATGAATTTATATGATAGCCCATAATTAATCACACATTCATTTGTCAATATTCTATCTTTTAAATCAGACTTACTAAAATGGAAATAAATAATGTATCACGTCACACGTCACACTAATCATGTATTTACAAGTGTTCCATAAGTTCCAGTAATAATTGTCATCAAAGTATCTTACAATTTCATGATATTTTTCGTCGACAGCGATCTGGTATGCCTGTTCATTCCAGAAACAACCATGTTGGTGTAGATATTTGATGACTTCGAAATGACCGTTGTTGACAGCCCATTGACATGTATATTCATTCCACGGACAATCGTTCTCATGTAGATATTTCAGCATCGCAAGATGACCGTTCCCGGCAGCATAGCAATAAACCCATTCGGTCAAAGGACATCCTATTTCGTACAGATATCTTACAACATCGAAATGACCCCCTTCGGCAGCAGATACACATGCTATCGCGCTAAAAGGACAATTATTTTCGTACAGGTATTTTACAACTCTAAGATGACCAAATCTAGCTGCGAATTCATAGGTACTTTCATTCCAGGGTTGTTCGATCTCATGGAGGTATTTTAAAACATCGAGATTACCCCTCAAAGCAACTTCCGAACACGCGTTTTTGCATATTTTATGATCATTTTCATAGAGATATTTCAAGATTTCGACTTTACCTTTTTCAGAGACATATGAATTTATAACAGCACTTGTACAATCAAAGTCATTTATCGGACATCCGTTCTCTAATAAAAATTTAAGGATATCAAGACGTCCGATTCTGACGGCATCGATGCATGTACGTTCGTCCCATTGATACCCTCTATCATGAAGGTACTGTACAACTTCCAAATGACTACCACTAACTTCGATGTTACACACATATTTGTCACAAAGACACCCATTTTCTAATAAATATTTTAGAACCTCCAAATGGTCTTTACTCGCAGCATAAGGATCCGCAATCTCATCATCATCCCCGTGCGGCTGCATAGGGCATCCATTTTCGTGAAGATATTTTAGAATATCCAGATGGCCGTTCATAGCAGCCTGACAACATGACGATTTATTCCACGGGCATCCATTTTTTCTTAGAAATTTCAGAACACCTAAATGACCATTGAAAGCGGCCATCCAACAGGCACTACTATCCCAGGGACATCCATTTTCGAGCAGATAGTTCATGATTCCGAAGTCCCCGTTCCCCGCAGCATTCGACCATGATGTTTCGTTCCAGGGACATCCATTATCATGTAACCATTTTAGTACATCAAAATGACCAAATTTGATAGCTTTAGCACATACATGTTCATCGAATGGAAATTTGTTTTCGTGGAGATACTTGATAGCTTCTAGACATCCGTTTTCCGCAGCACCATAGTAAGAATGTTGAAACATCCAAAGACGATTATTTTCGCGTAACCAGTTTAACATTTCAAGATTGTTGTTTTCGGCTGCGATACCACACACAAGAATGCTCCGTGGGCATTCATTATCATTGAGCCATTGTAAGATCGTGATATTATTATTTGTAACTGCGTAGTCGCACGCGTTGTTGGTCAAACATATTCTCCCATGACGTTCGAACAACCATTTCGCAATCTGTAAATTATTACCCTTAACGGCTTGTTCTAGAAAATTCGTACAATTACTATGACTATTAAAGTTAATAGGCCATTCACTCTCATCATTACTACCATATATGTACTTTAGAATTTCGAAACTATTGGATAACGCGGCCTTATTACAGTATGCTTGTATGGATCTGATGGGAAGATAGTCTTTTTCGGTTTCTGTGATTAGCCATTTGAACATATCTGTGTATCGATGAGAGATCGCATCGAGTGTAATGATATTGATATCTGGATATTTGTGATGAAATGTTACGTAGTATGCATACTTCTTAGAGATACATTTGAGAGTAAACATCGACGATACATCTAATAAGTGTATCGTCAACGATAAAAGTTCGTTCGGGATACGAGATAGATACATCAAATGTTAGTATAATTAAAGATTTTATCATAAAACAATCAATTAACTCGATATTCAACTTTTATTGGATATCGCGTATTATCTACAGTGCATTGTCTCAAGATAAATGGTTTAAATGGCTTTGTTCCCTTTTTGTAATGAATTACAAAATGCAATGTTTGGAACCATTATGGACCTGTTTATTCTTGATAATTGTATGAAATCTCGTTTATTTTGTTCGTATAATAGTTTATTATCACGACTACATCCTCCCTTTTTTGCATGATCATCGTCATTCTGTTCAAAAGAAATCTCAACATCTTTGAATATGTCGACATCATCGGCAGTCCAATGGTCTTCATACATGTTGGGTTCTTTTTCATCCTCCGGATCATGGTCATCTAACATAAAATGTATCGTTTCGTCAGGGTCAAAATTGCTGTTGGTAAATGTGAACTGTATTTGGAGTATTCCATTCGAAGACGGTCTGAACAGTTTATTATCATGGAACGCAACGCAGCTATGTATCATGTCACGTATCTTTTGAATAGAGCAATCATAAAACTCCTTATTTTTTTTGTACACATATGGTGTGAGACCGTTTTTGACACATTTTTCTACCAAGACGTGATTCAGAATCTCGGTGAAGAATGCTAGATCTACATTATCACTGGACCCTGTATTGTACACGGCCATACGTTCTTTCAAATTGTTGGTTCGTCCCAATTTGTATCGGTATTGATTTTTGTTATTGACTATTTTAGTCTCTCTGATGACATACACTCCGGGGCGTTCAGGGTATACTCTGTTGTTCAGTTTGTTGATTTCGCGTTCATGTTTGTAGAGTTCAAGGATTTCATCTTTGTAACGATCAACTAGCTTCTCCAATTTGATGTAGTACTTTTTGACTTTCACACCATTTTTAGCTTTACTTGAAAGTGCAACCTCTTTGAAACAATCGGATGTTAAGAAATACGACTTCTTTTCGCTACCACCAAGGTCTTTTTTCTTGGGTTTTGCATTCAATCGCACGATGTAGTCCTCGTTTTCTTCGTAGCTATGTTTGAGAGTTCTGATCAGATTATCTACATCCGCTCCTAACCAATCGGCGACAGTATCTAAATCAACGTTGTACTCTGACTTATTCTTCTGAATTTCGTAAAATTGTTTGATGAAGGCTCTGTCAACATCAAAATTGATGTGTTTGAGCATTGAAATTTAATAGAAAATACGGGGTTATGGGGGTGGTGTAGGTCCCACCCCTTCTTTTCAATACAATTTACCGTCTTTTTGACCCCTTCTTGATCCTATTTTGATCCCATCAGCCCCCTATATTTTCCCATTTTCAACCCCATTATGACCCCAGCCTGACGTATATATATGGCACATGATATTTGTTATGATACATACTTGTTCGGTCCAACAGAAACCAAAAGTATCCCAATGTACAATATGAACATAAACCTATCACAATAAGCCTCAATAAATGAATGTGCGTATATAATTATGAAACGCGCCGCGATTGTGGGTCCCTTTATTGCGCCCGTTCCCCACCCCAATTCGTGATCTATCCCGTCACATCATAAGATCGATCAAACTCATCATATATCTGTAAAAAATTGAACATCTAATCATCTGATCCTAATTATCAAATCAAAAAACCAAACCAGTGTCATTGATGAATCTACTATCAAATCTACCAAAAGAGTTGATACTAGTAATTATATCTCTCCTAGACATGTCATCCGAATTTGCATTAAGTTACGTATCAACTCTATGTCATACATTATGTCCACGAACTACCAAAGTTTATGATCACACCAAAAATCGTCATCTGTTTCACACAGAGATATTAGAACTTGTCATCACAGACGCTATCACCAATAGTTATACAGAACTGTTCAAATGGCTATTCCAAAACGATCAATCTCTGTTGTGTCCACACATCAAAAACACATATTGTGCACTAGCTGCACGTATCGGTACACCGGGTAGTTTCGAGATTCTGAAATATCTGTACTTTTCTGAAAACAATGATGAAATCAAACAAGTATTGAACAATATCGAAAATACAGACAGAATCTCAGAACCGGTTCTCATTTTAGAAGATGCGATCATTGGCGGTAATTTGGATATCATACAGTGGGTATTCCAACAATCCCCATCAGGTAGTTATGAACAAAAATCTGTTTATGGACAAGTAGCGGCAAAGACCGGTCGAATTGATATTTTGAAATGGCTTAAACAAAATAACTTTATTTTTTGCGACGACATTTGTAGCTATGCTGCATCAGCCAAAACTAATCAGATCGAAATCATAGAATATCTGAGAACAGAGGGATACCAATGGACTACCAGAACATGTACTAATACTGCTAGACAAGGTAGACTGGATGTTTTAAAATGGTTACATGAGAGTGGATGTCCATGGGATGAATGGACATGTACGGCAGCTGCCGACAATGGAGATTTTGAGATGCTGAAATACTTATGTGATAATGGTTGCCCTCTGAGTGCACCGACATTTGCCAAAGCCGCCAAAACTGGGGATTTGGAGATGCTAAAATATCTGTATGAACACCAATGTCCATTTGGTATATATGCATGTTCAAATGCTGCTCAAAATGGTCATTTGGAAATACTAAAATGGCTTCGAGATCATGATGTCTCATGGTCTTCTTACACCATTTCGATGGCAGTTGCGTTTGGGGATATTGAGATTGTAAAATGGCTACTTGTAAACAAATGTCCATGGGATCTTAACATCTGTTACAATGCGGCTGGATACGGTCATTTGGATATCCTAAAATATCTACATGAAAACGGTTTCCCCTGGAATGATAATACAAGTTTGGTAGCCGCCGAAAACGGTCATTTGGATATCCTAAAATATCTCATAGAAAACGGATGCCCCTGGACCATCATCGCCCCCGTATGTGCGGTTAGATATGGACACTTCGATATTGTACAGTATCTCTATTCTAACATAGATGAGTATCCACCAGATAACAGTCTATTTGATACTGATACCGTGCACACCGATAGTGATGTAATTAAGATCGCCGCAGTTAATGGGTATTTTGAAATAGTTGTTTGGATGTATAAACAAGGATATCGTTTACCGGTAGGATTCAATATGGATCAGTACGCAATTAAGTTCGGTCAAACAAAAATCCTAAAATGGATCAATAAAATAAACCAAAAATTAGAAAATTCATGACAATCGATGTGATATCTCTTGATACTATTATTTTGTTTGGCATGAATTGTAACGTACAATGTCGATACCTGACTCAATGAGAATCTAGACGAGACATCCAAAAAACTCAACTATCAATATCAATAACTCTTGTGGTATATTTGATAGAACATCCTTCATACTAATGAGTACTATTTTATCTATTTTGTCAAGGTGTCATTGTATAATGAAATATCAAATTTTTAGACTACTATCTAGGACATCCATTTTCATGTAGGTATTCTAGAATCTCTAAATGTCAGTTCTCTTCGGCGATCTCCCATGCAACTTTGTCCCATGGACAATTATTTGTATGTAGATATTTTAACATCTCTAGATTACCAGATCGAACTGCAGTATTATAAGACATCTCGCTCAAACGACATCCATTTTGATAGAGATATTTTACAACTTCAATCGACCCGTGATCGACAGCAGCAATCAGTGCCCATTGAGACACATAACATCCCCGTTCGTGAACCCATTTGACTATTTCAATATGTCCATTTGCCGCGGCGGTTTCTAATGTCAATATCCCGATATTGTATCCGTTTTCATGAAGCCATTTTAAAATCTCCAACTGCCCGTTTCTAGCAGCAGTTGCATCAGGACCATATCCATATTCGAACGGAAAATCATTTTCGTGTAAGTATTTCAAAATCTCTAATCTACCGTATTTGATCGCATAATAACAAAAATCAGAAGTTTTATCCGATCTTGTCATAGATGCGGATATCAACCACTTTACTAAACTAGAGTGTCCATCGATAATCGCGTCTAGTTTGATTGTTGTTATATCAGTACCAAAAAGGAATAACCGAATAGATTTATGTTGAGAATATTTTGCGGATGTTCGACTTAATGAAAATATTGATGCAATGTCCAATAGTTCTAATGTTAAAACAAATAGTTCGTTAGGTACAATCAATAAGGAATTTTCTGTCATGTTATTTTCCCATTTATGTGACGATTTCATCATCAGTTAATTAATATTTTTCAATTGTATGTACGATAGATGTTAAAATATTCAATCTTTTGTCCTAATACACAAATATGAAAAAGTAATATGTTACTGACAAACAACTTCATCATAAAAATCAATGTTTGTAATGTGAACAATATATCATGAATGAATATTCATGCGGGGGTAGGGGGGGATTGGTTTCGCGAGGGCTCTGACATTTTTAGAAAATCCGACCGAAGAGAATGAAGCTACACCATGGTGTAGGTGAATGAACGTGGGCCCAAATGAATGTTCGTAGTTAATCGATTAGATTCATTTGTTCACATTGTGTCCTTTTTATTAAGTTGCATGCATTATGAAAATATTGAAATACATAACCACTGTCATATCGTCATCATATCACCATAATACAAAATACAGTAAATATAACAAAAATTGGACAGTTCAGAATCAATACGCAAAAATTGGGTCAATCACAAAAACAGTATTGAAATCGATTCCCGTGAATACAAATCTTTATGGAGAGATTTAGAAAAGAAGTTTGAAATTGACACATCAGATGGGGTTTTCAATGTTCTCAAGAGATTCATAAATCTAAAACTCAAAAATAACGAATCTTTCAAGGCAGATCGAATATATTTCGAGAAACCAGATGACAAAACACTAATAATAAAAGGAACCGATTCGGACAAAAGAAGAGAAATACATAAATTATGTGATAATTTAGGTTTGCATCATGTTAGTAAATGGAGC
>Ga0302280_1000678_pt1 | contig 30216 bp, 23 predicted proteins | sample III_Fen_E1_1_FD_198771 | JGI IMG/M metagenome (GOLD analysis project Ga0302280, IMG submission 198771) | Peat permafrost microbial communities from Stordalen Mire near Abisko, Sweden - III_Fen_E1_1 | ecosystem: Environmental > Terrestrial > Soil > Wetlands > Permafrost | place: Sweden: Abisko... | reverse complement strand
CTCCGCGAGGACCAGTATGTCCTATTCCATCATCTCCGCGAGGACCAGTATGTCCTATTCCATCATCTCCGCGAGGACCAGTATGTCCTATTCCATCATTTCCTTTTGGACCATTTTGTCCCCTAAGACCACTTTCTCCTCTTTGACCACGTTCTCCCTTGGGACCATTTTCTCCTTTGGGGCCAGTATGTCCCAACCCGTCTTCTCCCCTTGGACCAGTATGTCCTATTCCGTCTTTTCCCTTAGGACCAAAATGTCCTACTCCTCGAGGACCACAAGGACCACAAGGACCAGTATGACCTATTCCGTGAGCACCAGTATGTCCTGTTCCATGAGGACCAGTATGACTGCGTATGATATGTATTTGTTCCGGGCGAATTTTAAACTGATGGCTAGTAGAATTGATATGATATATCGACATTTATCATTTAAATTGATTTAAAATTTAAAGATTAATTAATCTTTGAATTGACATGTATAATCCTATATCTCGAAGCGCATACTTACAATAATTGAACGATAGAAAGACTAGCATTGACATTAACTTGTGTTCCAGCAATCATGTTTGGTAACGTAACTATGGTAGTGCTACTATGATTTCGTAGAGTTAAAATATCCCCAGCATTAAAGGATAACATAGCTAAGCCATTATTTTGAGCCATAGCTGATCCAACTGCATAAACAGTATTTGCATTTGGAAGTCCGTTAACTGCAAGACTGAATTGACTAGTACCTAATGTAAGAATATTAAATATAATAAGATATGTACCTGAATTGAGAATTGTTATTGGTGCAGTTCCCGGGGCATGAAGAAAATCTACAGTAACAATTCCATTAGTATCAAAGCTAACATCGGCTTCTATTGGTACTATTTGGGTGCTCTTATTAATAAACATTCCATAATTGGAAATACCTCCAGCTGTTCCTGTTGGGCCATCTGAACCAGAAGGCCCTGTAGGCCCTATTGGTCCACCGGATGGACCTGTAGACCCGTCTGGTCCTAAAGGACCAGTTGGACCAGGAGGACCTCCTAGAGGGCCAGTTGGTCCAGTTTCTCCGTGATGACCCCGTTCACCTTCATGTCCTCTTTCTCCTTTATGTCCGCGAGGGCCTGAATCTCCATCAAAACCATCTCTACCATCTTTTCCAGGTTTACCATGACCGTCTCTACCGTCCTTACCATCTTTCCCAGGATTACCTTCTCTTCCATCTCTACCATCTTTTCCTGGTTTTCCAGGTTCACCAGGTTTTCCAGGTTCGCCAGGTGCACCATTCTTACCTGTTTTGCCTTGTTCTCCATCCCTACCATTCTTACCTGTTTTGCCTTGTTCTCCATCCCTACCATTCTTTCCTGGTTTTCCTCGTTCTCCATCCCTTGCCTTAATTTCTACTGTTTCTTCGCATTGATCTATTTGACGATGTTTATTGAATTCGTGATGACTCATGTGTTTAAATTATAAATTAATCAGAAATTAATTAATTCATTGTTTTTTTTAATCGTAAACCATCTATTATACCCTGGTCTACTATTAAATGATCCTAATATGCCTTTTATGATAATCTGTATATACAAATAAAAGAATTAAAGAATTAATTTTTATCTTTAAAGATATCAAACATGCCACGTTCACGTTCTACCGATAAATCCAGAAAAAATAAGAAATGTCGTTCTCGTTCTAGTAGCAGATCTAGTCGTAATTCTAATTGTCGTAGCAGATCTCGTTCAAATAGTAGATCAAGTTCTCGTAGTCGATCACGTTCATGTTCTCCTCCTCGTAAAGTAGAAAAAGTTATAGTAGTTGAAAAGAAACATTCCTCTAAAAATAAATGTGACGATCGTAAAAGTGATAAATGTGACGATCGTAAAAGTGATAAATGCAATGACCGTAAAAGTGATAAATGCGATGACCGTAAAAGTGATAAATGCGATGACCGTAAACGTCATCATAAACAGAGATCATGTTCCCCCAAAGTAGAAAAAATTATCGTCGTGGAAAAGGTAGAGGATTGCGAGTCTTCAGATAGTGATGATGACTGCGACATCGAAGAAAGATATTGTTACTACAAGAAACACTTATTGAAAGATCCGAGTCTTATGCTTGCAGGATCCCAAGTATATGCTGATCTTTATGCTACTGTACCCGTTACTATTCCTATTGATACTCCTTTAATATATACTATAAACGATCCTGCTATCCGTAATGTAGAATATACTAACCGAGGAGGAGATGTATTCGTCCGTGAATCAGGGATGTATTTACTCAATTATTCTTTGGAGACAAATGAATCTGCTCAATTTGCTGTTTTTATTAACAATGTTGTTCAACCTGATACTGTTACAGGAACTAATTCTGGATCTGGACAGCTTGTTTCTAATACTGTTCTCAAACTTAAGAAAAATGATAGCGTAACTGTCCGTAACTATACTTCGTCAGTTATAGGCGGAGCTGTGACCATTATCCAGTTTGGTGGTGGGTCTCAAATTCAAGCTGATGTCCAATTTACCTTATTTAAAATTGCTCCTCACCCTGATGATTATGGTACATGTGATATTGAGAATTATAAATGCCATAGCGATCATGAAAAACTCTTTTGTAGATTAACCGAAAAATTACTCTGTGATCCTTGTCTCATGGTTAAAGGATTTGATTCTTATGGAACATTCTATGCTACTACTTCGCAAACTATCTCAATCGAATCTCCAGTTATATTTAACCTTGCATTCAATCATAAAGGACTTGAGTGGACCCCAGGAACTGCGGCTATCACCGTCAAAGATGCTGGAGTCTATGCCATTTTCGCCCAAGTTAATACTCTTCAAGTAGCTCAATTTTCAATCTTTGTAAATGGTGTCGCCCTTCCTGGAAGTATTGCTGGGATTAATAAGGGGGCTAGTATACTTTCTACCAGGATTGTGACTGAGCTCAAATGTAATGATGTAGTAACATGGGTTAATCATACTAGTGCTGTTCCAGCGGTTACTTCTCAGAATCCAGGAGGTTTTCTTGCTGCTATTAATGCAGAACTCAATATGGTCAAAATTTCCCCTCCTACTTGCTACGAGCCATGTAAAAATGAGAAATGCGCAGAGAATCCATGCTGCAAAGAAGAGCAATATTGCGAGCCTGAAGATGTCCGAGAATTTAAAAGATATCTTTTACATAACTGCAAACTTCAAATTGATGGTTCTAAATACCTTTCAATAGGGTCAACGACTCAACAATCCATTGCTACCGGTAATTCTATTATCTGGAAACGAAAGAGCTTTGCCCGTTGTGTTCAAAACATTCAAGGTAAACCTGAAGTTCACATCTGTGAAGACGGGGAATATGAGCTTATTGGAGCTGTTAATTCAAGTCAACCAGATCAATTCACCTTGTTTGTAAATGGAAAACCCTGGACAAAAACTACTACAGGAAAAGATTCCGGAGCTGCATCTACTATCATAACCTATAACCTTGGCTTATGTAAAGGAGATTGTTTAACTCTTGTAAATTATCAGTCTCTGATTAATCCAGTAGTTACTAGTTCAAATGCTGGAGGTACTCAAGTCGGAGTAAATGCTTTCTTAATTTTATATAAACTCGGGGCTAAATGGGAGGATTGTTGTAAGCCAGTTTGCCCCCCTACTTCTACCTCAGTATAAATAATTGCGTGCTCTAAATAAATATTTACAATAATCTTATACTTATAAGATTATCTAAAGACTAATGACACAACTATACTTCATTATGGAGCCTTGTGTAGAAATTGTAAATAATTCGTTTCAGTGTGAGTATTGTGAAAAAAAATTTACGACAAAATCCAACTTAAAAACCCATCTGCGTAATACTAAAAAATGTATTAATTCCAGAAATAGTAGTCTTCCTGCATCAGAAACAATTGTATTCTCAATTCTATCTCCTAAAAAAAATGATAATATAGAACATAATCAGTCATCTCCATCCTCCCCATCCCCATCTCCATCATCGTCAACATCACCCTCCTCTATCCCGTTATTACCTCTTTCTCAAAATTTATCTTCTCGGAGTACATCTTTTGAAATTGATGAAATAGCAAACTGGATAAATACAGGATTTCAAGGACTTTCTAATACTATACGGGAGGATCAAAAAACCACAGAATTATTAATAAAACAAGTAGATACTATAAGAATAATTCATCAGGCAGATCTTGTAGTTATAATTAATCCTCTGCTTGAGTCTATAAATCATATTCAGAATATGCTTATAACCTTAGTCCATAACCAGGAAAAAATACAATTTGATATACAGAAAACTGAATCAATATTAACATTTTTAAATGAAGCGAGACTTCAAGATAAAAATTCTATGGCAATAATTATACAACAAAATAAGGAAATATTAAATTACATCTCTGCACAGTATAATATTAGCCAGGAACAAAAATATGCTCGTAATATAGACGCGATTAAACAACTCGATTCAACAAATAAAATAATATCCGAACAAGTCAAGGTTTTAGCTGAAGAAGCTAAAATTCGCGCTACTGAGGCTGCTATGCATATCGCAGAGACACTATCTCGAACAAATGATAGCAGAATTGACATATGCGCAAATCCTAAATTGAATATATAAGAATTATTAGATCAGTTGATGTTTATAAAAAGTTTTTAAACTAAAAGTTGAAAAACTCCAGCTCAAAAACTTATTCAACGCATATTTTACCCGAGAATGTAAAAGTGGCCAGAACCCATTATTCAAGACGTATAAAACTTTAAAAATGGAGTATTTTAGAGTTTTTTGGAACTGATGGAGTTAAAAGATATTTAAAGGTTTGATTATTATAAATAAGTATTATTAATATGAATAAGTGTGAACATTGTGAAAAAGAATTTTCCAGTGAACCAGTATTGAAAAAACATCAACGTACAGCTAAGTATTGTTTATCTCTAAGAAATGTACCTATTGAAAATGTAAAAACTTACGATTGTGATTACTGTGAATATTCAACTACTCAAAAGTCTCACTTGAGCAGGCATACTAATATCTGTAAATATAAAGTTGTCTCTGATAAAAAAGATGAGGATGATATAAGGGTTCAAAATCTTTTATTAAGGAAAGAACTTGAAATATATAAATTAGAAGCTAGTAAACCTAAAATTACTAATCTTACTTTTAATATGAAGCAACAATTTTATCAACAGAATCTTCAACCTATAACTCGTGTATTAGAATCTCTTTCGGATGAAATAGATAGAAGGTATACATCGAATCATTTCTTAAAAGGACAGGAAGGAAGTGCGCAATTAGTTTCTGAAATTCTTAATGAGACTAGTAGATGTTATATGACTGATAATAATTCAGGGGATGTTTTCATGTATAAGGATGATGAAAATATAATAAGAACTGATGATAAGGCTAGATTAATTATAGAAGCTTCAAAAGACCCTTTAGAAAAGACTGCTACTAGAGAATGTCGTAATAAGATTGAAGAAGCACAAGATTTATATGAAGATGATAATACTACCAAGGTTAATTGTATTAAAAAATATAAAAGTAAACTTCAAGAGATAAAAGAACTTCCTACTCATAATATAAAATTCAGGAAGAAACTCAGTGAAAATACATTTATCTCTAACCAGAGTATTAAAGCTAATAAAGAACCTGATGATATGAATAAAGGATTTGCTCTACTTGATCGGATAAAACCTAAAGATATAAATGTATATTTTACAGATAAAAAATTACAGGAAGAATTGGATAAATTAACAGAAGAAGAAATAGACCTATTTTCAAATGTAAAAGATATAGTAAATTTTTTAGTAGAGAAGTTCCTTTTAATAAACGAAAGATTAATATATAAGTATAAACAAGAGGATGATAGTTTTATTTATCATGAACAAGACGGAGATAAGCTTGTTAAGAAATCTGAGAAGAATCCTCTTAGGTTAAATACTATGTTTGTATATGGACTTAAAAAGTTTTTAATGAAGAAAAAGAAAGGTGATTTATATAGATATATAACAAGTCTTAATGATACTATAGTAAGAAATACATTAGTAGAATTATTAATAAACGTTGAAAATGCTCAATTATAAGAATAATATTATTTAAAACCTTCATATGTCTTGTAACTCCTCTAATTCCAAAAAACTCTAAAATACTCCATTTTTAAAGTTTTATACGTCTTGAATAATGGGTTCTGGCCACTTTTACATTCTCGGGTAAAATATGCGTTGAATAAGTTTTTGAGCTGGAGTTTTTCAACTTTTAGTTTAAAAACTATTGGCTAGATAAATTCAAGTCTATTATTTTAACATTACCTATATTGTCTATACTTGTTTCTCCATATCTTTTATCGAGAAATATCAATCTTAGAATAATTGACTGTTCGCGTATAACTAAACTGTTATATAGGGTAAAATAAACTTCATTCATATGTAAAGGTAATATTATTGTTATTAGTAATTTTAGGTTTACTAGCTTCTAATTTGTATATTTCAATCTCCTTTTTTAATAAAAGATTTTGAACCCTTATATCATCCTCATCTTTTTTCTCGGAAACTAGTTTATATTTACAGATGCTAGTATGCCGAGTTAGGTTAGACTTTTGAGTAGTTGAATATTCACAGTAATCACAATCGTAAGTTTTTACATTTTCAATAGGTACATTTCTTAGAGCTAAACAATACTTAGCGGTACGTTGATGTTTTTTCAATACTGGTTCACTGGAAAATTCTTTTTCACAATGTTCACACTTATTCATATTAATAATACTTATTTATAATAATCAAACCTTTAAATATCTTTTAACTTCAAGAACTTTAAATATCTTCTATAAACTTTATTTTTAAATGTTTATATGCTTTAAATATCAGTTTAAAATCTTTTTATGGTACTCAGGTAAACTGTGCGTTGAATATATTTTTGGATCCAGGTTTTTAGATTTTTATTCAACTAGGCCTAATATTAATATGACTTGGATACTGATTATTCAAATTATAGACATAACAATATTTACATAAATATTTTAGACCTAATTCTTATATTATGCTATCTTGTAAGAACATAATGTTTGCTCTAAATATTGAAGCTTAAAGACTGGATTTATTTCTATAAGAATGTCTCATTATTATACAAAAGAGAATAACACGTTAGCTTTATTAAGTGTCAATAAAGAGCTAGATACAATTAATGTATTAAATAGAGGCTCAATATGTTGGTCGATGTCATGTAATTGTGATAAAGGACAAGATCACGAAGATACAGTAATCTATCTTATTAACCCTCATTGGTTCGAACGTTTTTGTGTTAATCGAGGTTTACGGTGGATAGTACGTTATTGTTTGGGTTTTGTAGAGACAAGGCGTATTTCTGATACTGTTAAGTTAATTAAGAAAACAAAGCGTGAAGATGACGCAAGCGATCAAATAACTAAATAGACTTATAAATAAGCAGAGGGATTATCATTGGAATTATACCCCATATACCACTCCAGAAGTAATTCAAATGTTTATAATATGATTTTAAGCTAGGAAATAGACCTGTTAGACGAAAAATTAGATCCAAGATAATTCCGTAAAGAGCTAGATATTCTAATTTAAGAGGTAATTTAAGAGCTATATAGATACCATAAAATAATGTCATCATACCGGCGGCTATAAACATAGATTCGAATCTACCGTGTTGAGAAAAATAACTACCGAGGCCCCAATCTCCTACATTTTGAGATACAAGAAGTTGTAATAAACCATCTCCTATAAAGCCTGTAAGACAGGCTATGAAAAGAAGTTTTTCTGTCATATTGAGATATGATATATTTAAATAAATTATTTAGACCGATAATAGTTCATTCTCTATCATACATAGTATCTGTCAGACTAAAAAATAACTGGAAATATAATCTTTCCAGTTTAAAATGTTAACGTTAAGTCAAGCTTATCGGAACTATAAAAAAGACACTCAGAATGAAGGATACAGTCATGATGTTTCTTCTGGAACCGCTTTATGCGCCTTTTTACTTATACTATTGTTCCAGATCGCCCTTGCTATTTTTGCCATGTCTAGACTAATTAGTTGCTCGACTTTATTTCCTACATGGGCTACAATTCTCCTCGCTATAAGCTTCTTTATTCCAGATATCGGAGTATTCTCCTCTATAGGTTTTATAACCTATTATTACGTAAAATGTCGAGGATGATTTAATTTAATAAATGATTTTTGTCCGGAAAAGATGAGATAATAATATTCAACTCATATTTATCTAGATGATTAAACGCTTACCAAAATGTCTATTACATATTGTAGCACAATACGTTATACCGAAACCTACACGTTTTAGATCTTTTATTTGTCGAGATAAAATTAACTGGAGTTATCTTTCTGAAAACCCTGCAGCAATTTCACTTTTGGAAAAGAATTCAGAAATGATAGATTGGACTTGGCTTTCTTCCAATCCAAAAGCAATTTCACTATTGGAAAAGAATCTAGACAAGATAAATTGGTCTTGGTTGTCTAGGAATCCAGAAGCTATCTCACTTTTAAAAAGACATCAGGAAAAAATAGATCCTTACTTTCTTTCTATGAATCCTGCAGCGATTTCTCTTTTAGAATAAAATCCGAATAGTATAGACTGGAATTATATTTCTGGAAACCCTGCGGCTATTCATTTATTAGAAAAGAATTTCCTGAGTATAAAATGGTCTTGGCTCTCTAGAAATCCAGCAGCTATTTCACTTTTGGAAAAGAATTTAGATAAGATAACTTGGAGTATCCTTTCCGAGAATCCTGCAGCGATCTCTCTTCTAGAAAAGAACCCAGAAAAAATAAGCTGGAATGAGCTATCCTATAATCCTGGAGCAATTTCTATATTGAAAAAGAACCCAGAAAAAATAAACTGGTATTTTCTTTCTGCAAATTCGGCGGCTATTTCTCTTTTGGAAGAGAACCCAGAAAAAATAATAAATTATCCTTGTATCTTCAAAAATCCAGATATATTTGAACTGGATATAGAACAGTATAAGAAAGATTTAAATTTATGGATCAATCTCTTCGTTAGTTATAGATTAAATGATTTCTCCTAGAAATAAATCATATTCAACTCATATTTATCTAGATGCTTAAACACTTACCAAAATGTCTGCTACATATTGTAGCTCAATACGTTATCTTAAAACCTATACATTTGAGACCCTTTATCGATCCGAAAAATATATATTGGCCATTTTTGTGCAAAAATCCAGCCGCTATTTCACTTTTAGAACAAAATTTAGCTAATATAGACTGGAGTATGCTTTGCAAGAATCCTAATGCTATTTCTTTACTGGAAAAGAATCCAGACAAGATAAATTGGCTTTTTTTATCTGCTAACCCTCGCGCAATTTCCATTTTGGAACAAAATTTGGACAAAATAGACTGGTCTTTTCTTTCTTGTAATCCAGGAGCTATTTCTCTTTTAGAAAAGAATTTAGAGAAGATAAACTGGTATTATCTTTCTAAGAATCCAGCAGCAATTAGTTTACTAGAAAAGAATCCAGAAAACATATACTGGCCTAATCTATCATGTAATTCAAAAGCTATTTCTCTTTTGGAAAAGAATGTAGAAAAAATAGATTGGATTTGCCTTTCCTCAAATCCAGCAGCTATTTCTTTACTGGAAAAGAATCCGGACAAGATAAATTGGTCTAATCTTGCATTTAATTCGCAAGCTGTGCCTATCCTGGAAAAAAATTTAGAAAAAATAAACTGGAATTATCTTTCTGGTAATCCAGCAGCTATTTCTTTACTGGAAAAGAATCCTGACAAGATAAGCTGGTCTTGGTTGTCTTCATTACAAACTTCTATCCATATTCATTTACTGGAAAAGAATCAGGAAAAGATAGATTGGTTCCAATTATCTTCTAATCCAGCCGCTATTTCTCTTTTAGAAACAAACTTGGAAAAAGTATACTGGTCTGGACTTTCCGCGAATCCGGCTATATTTGAGATAGATATAGAGCAGTATAAGAAAGATTTAAATTCGTGGATTAGTCTTTGTGTTAGAGATAAACCGGCTTAAATTTCTTTCGATAAATGATTTCTTTATAAAATAAATCATAACTTGTATTCGTCTCGTATTTATCTCAAATGTTTAAACGATTACCCAATTGCCTTGTACATATTATAGCACAATATGTTATCCCGAAACCTACACGTTTTAAATCTTTCATCAATCCAAACAAAATCGACTGGTATCATTTTTCTGTAAATCCTGCAGCTATTTCTCTATTAGAACAGAATCCGGACAAGATAGATTGGTCTTGTTTATCGCGAAATCCGGCGGCTATTTCACTTTTGGAAAAATATCCTGAAAAGATAGACTGGAATTGGCTTTCTTATAATCCTGCAGCCATTTCGCTATTAGAAAGATATCCAGAAAAGATAAACTGGATGTTTCTTTCTTTAAATACCTCGGCAATCTATCTTTTAGAAAACAATCCTAGTAAGATAGATTGGCATTGGATCTCTGGAAATTCTGCGGCTATTTCTATATTGGAAAAGAATTTTTATAATATAAGTTGGCCTTGGCTTTCTCGAAACCCTGCATCCGCAGCTATTTCTCTTTTGGAAAAGAATCCAGATAAGATATGTTGGGGTACTTTGTCTGAAAACCCTTCAGCAATTTCTATATTGGAAAAGAATCTAGATAAAATAAATTGGAATTGTTTCTCCGGAAATCCTGCAGCTATTTCTATCTTAGAAAAAAATATAAATAAGATAGATTGGTATTTTCTTTCTGGAAACTTTGCGGCTATTCCTCTTTTAGAAAAGAATAGAGAAAAAATAACAAATTGGTCCAGCATTTTTAGGAATCCAAATATATTTGAGATAGATATAGAGCAATATAAGAAAGATTTAAATACTTGGCTTGATCATATACGAGTTTAATCAGAAACTTGATATAATTTTATATAAATATTAAGCCTTGACAAAATAAATTGGTATCAACTTTCTAAAAATTCAGCCGCAATTTCCCTCTTGGAAACAAACTTAGAAAAAGTATACTGGGTTGGACTTTCTGAGAATCCGGCTATATTTGAGATTGATATAGAGCGATATAAGAAAGATTTAAATGATTGGATTGATAGAATACATATTTACGCATCTTAAGATTGAGCATCTTTTTAGTGATAAAAACGTTTTTATCATTTCTTTCTTCAAAAATGACCTGTACTCCAAATCAAATAAGTGCCAATTGTTTTAACCATAATAAATCGTGTGTTTATTCTTGCGGAAATGCGACAGATGATGGATGCGTCGGAGCTGGAATGTACGGTTATCTCAAACCATGCCCTACACCTTCTATACCTCATCCTAGAGTAAATGAAGGATATTTTACCCCAGATACCCCGGAAAAAATTGCTAGACTGTCCGCTGACGGATTTGATGGTAGTAGATCTGCTGGTTATCTCTACCTCCCTGATGATCCCTCTGGAATTTCTTCCTTGGGAAGAGCACTTGGTACTAAGATGGCTATTAGCTCGTCTAATAAACATTTGTTTATAGGGCTTGGTATTACTCTCTTTGTATTAATTGTTATTTTCCTGTTATATAGATTTAAACATAAGCTTTTTTAATAAAATGTCTAGTGTTAAACCGGATAAAAAGAAAAGGAAGATTGAAGATTATTCAGACGAGACGACTTTGGATTCTCGAAATGATAATTGTCCATCTAGAGAAATCCCTCTGAATTCTGATGAACACAAAATGTTATTAAATATGCATATAAATGGGTCACTTTGGAGAGAAAAATTAAATAATAGATTCAAGGCAAGATTTCCAGAAATAATTAGAGTTGAATGGAGCATAGTATCAGCAGACGTAACAATTATAGTTCCTCATATATCGGATGGTAGATATGCAGAATTATCAGATTGGATGACTCAGGAGGCTGAAAGGGAACATTTTTGTTATTGGATAGGTGTAGATTGAACAATATGTTGTTTCTTTATCAAAAGCGATAAAGAAATTTTAAATAAAATCTTGCTATTCGTCAAATGACAACAACAGCTCAAGTAATTGGAGTGATATTGGCCCTTGCTGCATTATTATTTGTTTTTAGCCTAGTATTGAATAAGAATAAATGTCATATATCAGAAGGACACGGAGGAGGGCATGGTGGTTCAGGGGGATTTAGCGGGTCAGGTAGAGGCTCATTTAGTGGAGGAATGGGACGAGGCGGATTTGGAGGTATGAGTGGATCTCATTCTATGTCAGCTCACGGATCCCTTGGTTACTCAAGTCATCCAGGATCAGGACATTGGGGAAGAGGAAATTGGGGAGGTAGATGGAATAGATGGCAAGGCGGAGGATGGGGTAGTTGTTGTAGTGATTGGTCATGGTGGGATTATGGGGTATATGGATGGCCATGGTTTTATGGAATGTTTGACTATGCGTGGCCTTGGAATTCATACGTTTGGGGGCAAGATTGGATAGATAAGACAACGGGCAAAATATGTCATTCCCCATCAAGCATGGATGACCTCTTAACATGCTTTGGAGATTCTGCTACAGCAAATGATATTAGGCCTATGGGATTCTAGAATGTATAGAGTGGATATGATCGTCTAAATTACCCTTACTAGTATAACATTTATCACAGAGATTGCATTGATAGCGACAATTATTATGAACAGTCTTTATATGCCGTACCAGAGCGTTTTTTCGAGAAAAAGTTTTACTGCATAAATCACAGTTAAATACTGTTGCTTCGTCCTTATTATGAATTTCTTTTATATGCCGTATTAGAGCGTTTTTTCGAGGAAAAGTTTTACTACATAAATCGCAATTAAATACTGTTGATTCGTCTTTATTATGTATTTCTTTTATATGCCGTTTCAAACCGTCCTGTCTAGCAAACGTTTTATTACATATCAGACAATCATGTTTCTTACCATCTGTGTGTTCATTCCAAATATGTCGTCTTAAAGAATCTTTTCTTGCATATTCTTTATCGCATTCTGAACATTTGTATTTATTCGTTTCTGGATTAATAGCTATTTCTTGCGTTTTGATATTTATAGTATTTATGGGTTGCAAAGAGCAAGGTGTGCACTGTTCGTCAATTTTTTCCTCTGGAGGATCTTCTAAATTATATTTCCATAATTCGTGATCTACCTTGACATCGTGTTTAAAGATTTTCTCTATATCTTTAAATGCCTTGATTATAGTGGCTAAAGGTGCAATAATCCATTCGTGTGCTGATTCTTCTAGTTCATTTCTAAATTTATATTTTATTAACTCTTCTAGTTTATCATCGTCAGAAGTATATACTAAATAACATATCTTGATATTAGGGCATGTAGTTCTATACGACTTAAGACGTTGATTAATATCTTCAGTCCTACCTAATTTATATTTTTCAGTCTTGTGATCAGGATCTTTAAGTAAATATGAACATCTAAGTTTTAATAACTTATGTCGATGGTTATTTTTCTTAGCAACGGTTAATATTGTTTTTCCGAGTTTAATAGATTTTTTCTGTTCTTGGATCAGGTCCAGTTTAAGATGTTTCTTTTCGTCTTCTAGATTATTTATATCTTTCAACAGTTTAGTTCTCTCGTCTACAGTAAACTGCCCTGTTTTACGCAAAGAAGGTAAAACATCAGACGTAACCCATTTACGGAATGTCTTAGCTTCGGCTTTACGAGACTTGAAAATCAAGGCATACAATCCACTTTCACTAACGAAGCCCGTTTCTTGGGTTCGACCTATGGGGTCGGTAGCATCTATACCATCTTTTTCATCCTCATCTAGGCTTCTATAAGCATCGTTATGATTTCTAATATCAAGTATAGCACAAATATCTTTATTACAAAACCAAGTCCGAGAATTCTTTATAACAATACGGATAGGTAGATCTTGGTATTTAAGTATTTGGTCTGTAAGCTGGACGATATCGGACATCAGGTTTGACTTCCGATATCATTCCTTTAAGCTTCAATTGGATAAAATTATGTCGAATGTAAGATTTTATTGTCAAACTAAATTTGACAATCTTGAATAACTGGAAATAATAGATTAAACCGTCCCGTCAATTTTCCTGGGTAATGGAGAGCTACTATAACTGAATTTGAACGGTTTAGGCATAGGAATATTTCTGTTTTTAGATACACTTTTAAATGTAAGATAATAACTAACAACTATCCATCCGACAAATATAATATTAGTTATACATCCCCAAATTACACCTTTTAAACCGTAATCTGAATACAATACTAAACAGCATGCTACAGTCCATATAACTGCTATAATAAAATAAGTACATAATGCGTTCATAGCAGCCTGAAGTGTGCGTTCATCTACAGAGAAATTCTCGACTGAAAATCGGCTCGACATCTCTGTACTCGCAATCGCGAACTCCAACCCCGCAAGGAACAAACTCGTCCCGATTAGTGAGCTAAATGTGTGCTGACTCATCTTTTTATAATTGTAACTATTTTATTACTTTAATTTGATATTTTATTCGTTTAGATTAATATCTAAAATGAGGCGAATAAATTGATTAAATTACAGGAATGACAATATTTAAATAATTGCTATTTAAACATTTGATTTTATTATTTAAAATGTCGATCGGATACATCTTCTAATAAATTGACGCTGACGGTCGTGGTGTGAAAACTAACAAAAATGTTAGAAAATGTATAAGCCCCGTCGCATAGGCAAATAATATAGAACTTACAAGACTAACTGTCGGATGAATATGTTTCTAGGCGCGTTAATACAAGCCTGGAAAGGTAACCGTGACCCATAGTTGGCATAATTTGTAGAAGCTGATTTTAATTTTTTCGATCTTTATCAATAACAGTTATTATCCCAGAGAAGTATGTCTTTGGTCTATGAAAAAGATGGTATTTATATGTGATAAATGTAAACGTAAATTTTCTTCTATAGTTAATAATGTAAGTAAGGGTGAATGGTGTCCTCATTGTAAACATAAAACTGAAATGATTCTTTTGCAGTATATTGAATCCATATTTCCCGAAGTAAAAACTCAAGTTTCTTTCCCCTGGTGTTTAACTGAGAAACAAAATGTTTGCCGTTTTGACTTTCAAGTTGGACAAGTACTAATAGAATTAGACGGTCCTCAGCATTTTGTAGATATGCCTGGATGGTATAGTTTATCTAAAGACGTACTAGAACGAGATATTCATAAGATGAAATGTTCTATAGACAATGGATATTTTATAGTAAGAATTTGTCAGGCAGATGTCTGGAACGAATTAATTGATTGGAAAACTCCATTAATAGAATTTATAAAACAGCCTACAGATAATATTATTTATATTGCAGCTAATTCTGATCTATATAACAAACATAAACAAATTAGCCTTTAATTAATATCCAAAATTGTTAAAATTCGCATTCTGACGTATTAAAGCTTGGGAATAGGGTGAATATATTTTTTCAGCTTCTGCTACAGAAATAATAGGTTTATTTAGTTCTTTGTTGACCGAATTATGAAGTAATACAGAATACTCAAAAATGCTCTTGTTTGTTCGAAGATAATTATCAATATTTAAATTACCTAGATTTTCTACAAGATTGTTACGGCAAGTTGGACATGGGATAGCAAACATTAAACAACTAATGAACGCTTTATAAGACATGGCCCATTTATGATCAATAATAGCGGGTGCATAATATGCACAAATATGAATCAATGCCCAGATGGGATTCGCCCAAGTCTCTTTACTGATCTGTGATCTATCATAGGTAGCTTTGAGCATATTATAACTATCTAATCTAACCCCCGTAAGGAGATTATAATAACAATGTAACAAATACGTCCATATAAATAGGCTATCGGAATCTTTTAGAGAAAAATTGAAAAAATCGCGCGGTTTTCTGATTAATTCGTCGTATATTTCTCTATGAACGGTAAAGAAGGTAGAAAGAATTTTACTTTCAAATAGAGTATCCTGAACCTCTTTAGTCATAAGAATAAAATCCTTCATCACCCTCCTCATTTCATAAGTAGGAATAATATCTGATAAAGATTGATAAAAGCAAGCGAAACTCTTCCTGACTTTATCATCTACTGGATTATAGGTTCTCGCAAGAACATGGCAAGCGTTCCAGAAATGTCTCATCCATATCCCCGGATTAGGCTCCGTTCTAGCTGGAGCGGAAATCGTCGGCACATGTGGCAGCGGACTATACGATTCTTTTAGAGGTATTTTAGATATAGGATTATAGGTATAAAGACTAGATGGATGCATCGATTGATATGGGTGTGACATATACTTTAAATACTGGAGATATATTAGAAATGTTACCAGCACAGAAGCGGAAATTTTGAATATATGACTTTAGGTCACATATTCTTTCTTTAAGGTAGAACCAACTATGTATTAACTTGTAACATATATAGGCGATATTTAGTCTTTTTTGAGCCATTTATTAACTTGTAATATATTGTCCTCAGAAATTAAATGATCGGGAAGTTTGAAAGATCCGTATAATTTGGGATCAAATCCGAAGTCTCGTTCCATCATTTTTCCAACGGGACCTTCCCAAAGCGTATGACCGTATTTAAAACTTACATACATTTGTTCAAGGTTAGAGAAGCGAGATAAAAAGCTCCTTACATCTATATCGATAAATTCCATTTGTTTTATCGCTTCTCGCACTTTGGACAATTTTGGGCTACCCAGCCCCCAACAAATATGCTTTCCCTGTGGTTTAATAAACCAGCCAGTCTTTGCTATACCATAAAAAGGAAATACCATACCAGGTAGATTAGAGCATAATCCGCTAGATTTGTAAAAGTATGCACCTCCAACCTTGAATATCACTCTTCCTTTATGTAAGAGACCGAAGCGTTCCGGTCCAATAATAGAATCGCCAGAGCGAGTGTAGTAAGCCATGATGAATAATAATATTTATACTGAACCGAAGAGAAAAAAAATCAATTAATTCCGGGACTTGGAGAGCGTATTAAAACTTTAACTATCAATGTAAGATAAATAAATCATTTTTCTTCCGAGACATTACTTTAGACTTTAATATAACTTACTTGTATAACCAAAAACATGGAGTAAAGCAAAACCGCTACAGACCAAAAATATTAATCCCAAGACTAATACTCCTGTTCCGCTATGTTTGATATCATCCTGATCCGACCTAGCTTTTCCAGTAATGATACTACCCAAGATTATTAAAACTATTGATAGAGCAAAGAAAAAGTAATACAAAATGTTCTCCATTTTATGTAAAGGCGAGAAAAAGATTAAAAATTGAAATGTATCAAGTCTGACAGGATAGAACAAAAATGAATTTTATCCAGTATTATCAATAAGTATCCAATATTATCTGGCTTCATTATAGACCAATAATGTCATCCAATTCTTCAAATTCGAATGATTCTCCTGAAATAGATCTATTTGAGATTTTATCCTCTAGAATTAGAGATTCTCAGATAGATATCGATTTTATAGAAGACACGGCACGAGAACGTGTGATAGAACTTTTTGTCCTGACTCAAATGCAGAGACAGATTTGTAACCAAAGAGATGAACAAAAATATTTCACCCCGCAAAACAAGGAATTAGCAGAATTTGAGATTAGTACCTGGTGTAAAGTCAAAAATGTAACACCTATGTTAGTTAAGCTGATGGCTAAGCTTTGGAACGAATCTCTCACAGGAACATTTCCTACTCTTGATGATCTTGTAGAATATTTTTATTCAAGAGCATGCCTTTGTGTGAGGTATTATTCACAACTTGAGCAAAAAGCCCTTATTCGTCACTTTCTTATCAACTTTGGACGACTTTCTACGTGTCCTGAAACTAGGGCGTGTATGGAATGGTATTATCTGAATAACCAAACCTTTCCTAATGCTCAAGAAATGGAGATTACTGTATCTCGTCTAATTCAGATGACGATATCTCCGGAAGATTTTCATTCTCAAGATGCTCTTCATGTTCCTACTTTAAACTTAGAGCATCTTAAAGCCGAAGCGTTGGGAGATAGGAAAGATGAATATTGTGCCCTCTGTCAAGAGGAAATTATGTCTTCTCAAAATTGTTTTAAGCTAACCCCATGTGGACATATATTTCACTCGGAATCAAAAGAATGTCTTGGTACTTGCTCAATAATTACGTGGCTTAATCAACATAAGCAATGTCCAGTCTGTAAACAAACTGTGGATATCAAGAAATGTGATCCGGTAGCCAATCTTGATAAATGATTTTTCATACTAGTATTAATATTAAAGACGATTGTTCGTGTTGTAGTTGATTTTAGACGCTAATCTATATCATAAATTCGTCCAAAGATTAAATGATTTTCTCCTCTTCCGATAAGAGGAAAAATTATCTTACCAATTGTCGACAACCAATCATGTCTTCTCTACCTACATCAATTCATAATAAACTTTTTAATATGGAAGCAGCACTTGAATCATTTCGTTCGGATATGACCTCTGCTGTAGGGGATATTTCTGAAGCCCTTGACGAGATAACAAAGGATAAGGTATTAACTGAGGACGATATTATTGAAAAAGCGCAAGAGCTTAATGACCGGCTAGTCGAGGGTGATATTGATCCTTATTATTGCGAAGAATGCGATACTCGTCTCAATGATGAATACGACGAAAATGATGAACGCGACCTATGTTGTGGTTTCACTCGTAAACGTAAAATTTCTGTCCTTAACTCTAAGTCAAGTAGCAAAATTCCCAAACGGTTTCGCCTTAGTCAAGGTCCTACTCCAATCTCTTCTACTACGAATCACTATTCTCATGAAGGCAAAGAAAATAAAATAACTGAATTATCAGAACCCTTAGAAATACGGGATCCAATTTATTATGCTAATCTCAATTATCCGGATGCTAACGAGGATGAATTACAATTTATTCTAAATAAAGGAATAGACGCTTACGAATCTTACTTAGCCGCAAAAAAGAGTATAGGTATTCAACAAGACTTAGATAACAAGATGCTTCCTGATCTGGTAGATATAGTTATTTCACAAATAGGTAATACTAGTTCATATGATCAGTTTGTATCCACTGAACGACAAGAAGAGGCCGAAGAAGACCAAGAACAAAAAGATCAATCAGGAGATGATACGGAAGATGACGAAAATCCAGATCGTCGGGAACACAATTATATCGGCCATCCAGACTACCAGTCAACTTCTATTCATAAAAATTTCATAGGTGAAACCTTGACTGATCTTAGTAATGAAATAAATAACCGTCAAGTAGAACTAGGGATAAATAATCCTCAAGAAGAACTAGGGATAGAGTGTCCTATTCCTAAAGTATACGAATATGACGATTTATCGTTGGAGGAACTTGAAAATAAACTCTACAAAGTAGAAGACGAGCTAGAAGAAAAGGAAGAGGCGTATGATATCGCTTTAGCTGAATATAATCTTGAACATGATGTATTTCTTAAGCTGGAATATATCCGCCGGGAAACCCAGGTAATAAAAGATGATGATAGTAGCGACGATGATGAAGAGATATTATGGATAGGCGAACCTAGATTCGAATCTTCTCTACAAGAGGATATTATATGTAACGATGATTGTTTTTATAACATACCAGTTAAGCCTACTATTGAGCAGGTGATAAAAATGACTATGTCTGATAAGTCAGATATAGAGCATAATGGTATGGCCATTCCTAAACTATTCAATTGGGGGATTCTCATCTGTAGAGATGGTATAACGATTGCTAGAGATGATGAATGGAATAGAGAACATTCTAAATTAGAATTTCTTATCTCCGTTACTCCTATACTACGAGAAATAAATAAACGTATCATTCAGCTCAATCCTGAGTGGAAAGAAGCAGAAATCGAAAGACGCTCATTGGCCGAGATCATTAAGGAGCAACACTGTACTGACCTTATTATCCCTGAACTTAATTTTACGCGTTTAGTTCGGGAGATAGGAGCCGAGTTTTCGTCTAATTTAGAGTGGGAGCCTGAAGCCATCAAGGCTATCCAGACGGCCGCGGAAGATTATATGGTTACTCTATTTGAAGATACAAACAAAGTAGCTATCCATTCGAAGCGCACTTTTATTCATCCAGGTGATATACAGTTAGTAAGAAGTTTAAGAGGAGAACGATCCCATTAAAATAACAAAGATTAATTTGACTTGTTCATCAAGTCAAATTATAATTTTAATAAATCGGACGGATTGTTGCTTACCTTTAATCTTTACTTTATTTGGACTACTTCTACCGCGCATTCAGAAGTAATACTTATAGTTGTGGCATTTGACGATGTAACATAAGGTGTGGTCACGAGCCCACTACTAGTTCCTGTAAAATAAAACATGACAGTAGCTAAGTACGCTCCATTTGATGGTTGTATAGGAATAGTTATAAAGGAAAAGGTTGTAGACACATTATCGGTTACGGCAAAGGTTAAATTATCAATACCAGAAGTAGCGTTATCGACTCCATTAATACTATATGTATATCTATAAATAGATCCGTTGGCTATATTGCTTATAACAGTATCTCCCGTAAGGTAAATTAATCCTACAGAAACAGTAGGCGTGTTTCCACGTACAGGAAATGGAGGAGAGTACAGAATTGCAATCGGCGAAAACGAGACAATATTATTTGTATTACTCCAGGTTATTTCACTTGTTGTAGGATTAAAATATAAAACTCCAGTACCTGAACTAGGAAGAGTATGTCTAACAGCATTTATATATAATCCAGCAGTTCCGATATCATTCAGAGCGTTTATCGAACTATTCAGGATAATTGATCCGGATGTCTCATTTAATGTTCCGGCATTATAACCAATAGCTATACTATATAGTCCTTGGCTACTGTTACCTGAATTATACCCAATAGCAATAGCTCCAGTACATTGCATAATTTCTGCAGCATCATTCCCAATGGCAACCGATTTATCCCCTTGTATATATATACCAGCATTAGTTCCGATAGCTACGGAACCATTTCCTTGCATCGATTGTCCAGCATTAGATCCGATTGCTACGGAACCAGTTCCTTGGGTAGATAATCCAGCATTAGATCCGATTGCAACCGAATTGTATGATTGTAGGTTCTGTCCTGCATTATTTCCGATTGCAACCGAATTATTTCCTTGACCCAGTTGCCCCGCCGTATATCCCATAGCTATAGCTCCAGAACCTTGTATGGCTTCTCCTGCTTTATATCCAATAGCTACAGAATTAGATCCTTGTGAATTAACTCCAGATTGATATCCTATCGTGACTGAGTATAATCCCTGAACATCGTAACCTGCTTGATATCCGATAGCTATAGCTCCAGTACTTTGAATAATTGCTCCGGCATTATCTCCTATAGATATTGCATCAGGTTGTTGAGAGCCGTATCCTGCAGTATTTCCAATTGCTATTGCATTAGTTTGTTGAGAGGCCGAACCTGCACTATATCCGATAGCTATAGCATAATTTAATTGATTATTGTTACCCGCATTAAATCCAATTGCAATAGATTCCTGGCCTTGTTCAGTCTGTCCGGCTAAAGATCCGATAGCAATTGCATGAATTGACTGTCCAGTTTCTCCTGCATTATCTCCCAAGGTTATATTAGGTCCTCCTACTATAAATTCTCCACTTGAACCCGCAGAAGGATTCCAAAAAAGATATTCCCCCCATGCTGTCCCAGTTACTAAACCACTAGGACCGGTTGGTCCTGTATTTCCAGCTGCTCCTGTAGGTCCTTGTAATGCAATACCACTACTCCAGCTTAAATTTCCGCTAGTATCACTTGCAAGAACTTGTCCAGTTATAATAGCTGGGCCAGTTGGCATTTGTAAAGAATAAGTTGTCAGAATATTTGATCCGAATATATCTACATACTCGGCGCCTAGAGTATTACCCAAACGTAGCTGCTGTCCATCCGTAATCGTGATTCTATTGTTAGAAACGATTCCTCCAGCTGTTACAGTGAGACCATTGCCAACAGTTGTAGAAGAAGTAGATATTAGATTAGTTGCCGTCAAATTAGTTCCGTCCCAGGTAAGAGAAGATGATCCTCCTAAAACACCGGCACTATTAAATTGTACTGACGTTACTGGAGCTGCTGCAGAGACAGGGGCAGTTGCAGAGCTATATGTTACCTCACTAGTTGTAGGATTAAAATATACAGTTCCAGTTCCTGCAGTCATTGGAGTGTTTCTAATCGCGCTTACATAGAACCCTCCTGTTCCAATATCATTTAGAACAGAGCCAGAACTATTGAGAATAATTGATCCAGTACTAAGTGTAGTTGGACCGGCTTCATACCCGATTGCTATGGAAAATGCTTGCTGAGAATTTGCCCCTGCATTATAGCCAATAGCTATTGCTTGATTTTGTTGACTTGAAGACCCCGAATTATAACCTATAGCTACTGAATATGATTGTTGATTATCTTGTCCCGCACTATTCCCTATAGCAACAGAACTTGTCCCTTGAGATTCATATCCTGCATTAATTCCGATAGCAACTGAATCTGTCTGCTGAGAAGAGTTACCAGCGAAATTTCCAATAGCGACTGATCCGGCACCTTGACTGAATTGACCGGCTAGTTGCCCTATAGAAATAGCAAAATTTTGCTGATTTGTTTGACCAGCAAAAGCCCCTATAGCTACAGATCCTTCACCTTGTCCAGTTTGTCCTGCTTGATAACCTATGGCTATACCATATTCTTGTTGAGATTGCCACCCTGCCTGATAACCGATAGAAATTCCATACTGTCCCTGAGTACCTTGTCCGGCTTGATATCCTATAGAAATTGAATCTATACCCTGAAAAGTATATCCTGCTTGATATCCTATAGCAATTGCTCCTGCCTGTTGACTGAATGCTCCTGCAAGTATTCGAGAAAGTTGCCTAGCCTATAAATTATCGGCTAAAAGCACCCCAGAGATTTTCAAAGTATACGTCGATTCATCATCGATTTTATGCAACTCTACTTACTCGCATAAATGTTTGACCAGAAGTTGCCTGATATGTTGTAGCTACTTGATTAGGATTAGCTTGTAAACAGGGAGAATAAACTCGATAAGATGATCCTGCAGTGAAAAATCCTGCAGTTGAACATACGAAAGAATTACCTGCTACTGGCGCCTGCACAAAAGTAAGAGACGTTCCTCCACCTGCAGCAGATGTACTGATAATCCAGAATAATGCATCATTTGCACTACTATAGGGTGTTATATTTGTAACTCCAGAAATGAAAAAATCAACCTGGTAAACCCCACCATTTACTAAATTTCCAATATATGGAAATGATCCAGGACTGTTATAGGTTAATCCTCCATAACTTACAAGTGGGGTAGAGTTAGCTGTAAGATTTGTTCCAATATTAGTTGATATAGTTGTTACTGTTCCAGCTGATAATTGCATAATAATATATTCTCCGTTAAAAGGAAGTGATTGAGTATAATTCCAAATTAATTCACTTGTTGTAGGATTAAAATATACTGACCCTGTGCCAGAACTCGGAGAAGTGTGTCTAACAGCACTAACATAAAAGCCAGCAGTTCCAATATCATTTAAATTCGTTCCGGCACTATTCAGTATAATAGATCCAGAAGTTTCATTAGAAATCCCAGCCCCAAAACCAATAGCTATACTATAAGATCCTTGATTACTCTCGCCTGCATTAGCCCCAATACCAATTGCTCCTGTTCCTTGTATAGTCATCCCTGCATTTGCCCCGATTGCAACAGCTGTATATTGCTGACTAACCTGACCTGCAGATGGCCCTAGAGCTACGCAAGAATATCCCTGAGAATTTTGCCCTGAGCTAGACCCTACAGCTACTGCATACTGGCCTTGAGACGATGTCCCTGCTGCCCCTCCAATCGCTATAGCTGCGTATCCCTGACTAGCCTGACCCGCTCCATCACCTAATGCAACTCCATAAGATTGTTGATTAGCTGAGCCTGCATTATTACCTAAAGTTATATTTGTTGAACCAACTACAAACTCTCCGCTAGTTCCAGCAGCAGGATTCCAAAAGAGATATTGCCCCCATACTGCTGCAGTAACTGAATAACCAGCAGGTCCGGTAGCTCCTGTATTTCCATTTGTCCCATTTGTACCGTTTGTACCGTTTGTACCGTTTGTTCCATTTGTACCGTTTGTTCCAGCTGGACCTGTAGCTCCTGTATTTCCCTGAATTCCTATAGCTCCTGTAGGGCCAGTATTTCCTTGAGGTCCGGCACTATTTCCCCAAGAAAGATTACCGATTCCATCATTAGTAAGAACTTGGCCCGATACTGTAGCCTGTGCTACTGGCATTTGTAAAGGATATATAGAACTGACATTTGATCCGAATATATCTACGTATGCTGTTCCTAAAGTATTACCTAATCTCAGCTGATCTCCATTCAGAATAGTGATTCTATTATTAGAAAGAATTCCTCCAGCTGTAACAGTTAGACCACTACCAACAGTTGTAGATCCGGTTGATACTAACTGAGTAGCGGAAAGATTTGTTCCGTCCCAGGTAAGAGAAGATGATCCTCCTAAAACACCAGCACTATTGAATTGTACTGACGTTACTGGAGCTGCTGCAGAGACAGTAGCAGCTGCAGAGCTATATGTTACCTCACTAGTTGTAGGATTAAAATATACAGTTCCAGTTCCTGCAGTCATTGGAGTGTTTCTAATCGCACTTACATAGAACCCTCCTGTTCCAATATCATTTAGAACAGAGCCAGAACTATTGAGAATAATTGATCCAGTACTAAGTGTATTTGGACCGGCTTCATACCCTATGGCTATGGAATAAGGTTGTTGGCTATTAAGACCAGCCCCAATCCCAATAGCTATAGATGATGTTCCTTGTGCAAAGTTACCTGCTGCAGGACCAATAGCAATTGCCTCTATTCCTTGACCAGTTTGCCCTGAAAGATAACCAATAGCAACAGATGCTTGTCCTTGGCCAGTTTGCCCTGCCTGATAGCCGATAGCTACTGCATAAGATTGTTGAGCATATTCACCTGCATTATTTCCAATAGCAACTGAATCTGTCTGCTGAGAAGAGTTACCAGCGAAATTTCCAATAGCGACTGATCCGGCACCTTGACTGAATTGACCGGCTAGTTGCCCTATAGAAATAGCAAAATTTTGCTGATTTGTTTGACCAGCAAAAGCCCCTATAGCTACAGATCCTTCACCTTGTCCAGTTTGTCCTGCTTGATAACCTATGGCTATAGCATATTGTTGTTGAGATTGTTGACCGGCTTGATAGCCGATAGCTATAGAATCTGGACCTTGAAGCGTTTGACCTGCTCCATCTCCAATAGCAATTGCGTCAATTCCCTGAATAATCGATCCAGCATTATTTCCAATACCTATAGCTCCTGTACTCTGCATGCTATTTCCGGCTTGATAACCGATAGCTATAGAAAAGGGTCCTTGCATTGAGTATCCCGCAGAATTTCCTATAGCAACTGAATTCTGACCTTGACTTTGAAATCCAGCTTGGCTCCCGATTGCTATACATAAACCTTGCTGAGAATTTACCCCTGCATTATAACCGATAGCAACCGATTGACTTTGTTGATTCAATCCTCCAGCATCTGTACCAATAGCTATAGAATTTATTTGTTGATTAGAGGTCGCAGCACCATTTCCTATAGAAATAGAACTTGTTCCTTGAGATTCAAATCCTGCTCCAACTCCAATAGCAACTGAACTTGCTCCTTGAGTACTTGATCCTGCAGCTGAACCAATAGCAACAGAATCTGACCCTTGACTAAATTGACCAGCATTTTGTCCTATAGCAATCGCACTTATTCCTTGACCGGTTTGCCCGGCCCACCAACCTATAGCAATTGACGCTTCTGATTGGCCAGTTTGACCTGCTTGATAACCTATCGCAATCGAATTTGTTCCTTGATTTTCTTGCCCGGCTTGATATCCTATAGCGATAGTTCCTGATGCTTGTAACGTTTGACCAGCTTGATATCCGATTGAGATGGCTGAATCTCCCTGTGTACTAGCACCAGCATTATTACCGATAGCTACAGTATTTGGTCCTTGTAAGGTCTGTCCGGCCTGATTACCGATAGCAACAGAACCTGTTCCCTGTGTACCTGCTCCTGCGTTTACTCCTATAGCTATAGAGCTGGTTCCCTGTAAGGTCCGTCCAGCCCCGTTTCCAAGGGCAATAGCATTAAGACCTTGTCCAGTAGCCCCAGCATTATTACCAAGAGTTATATTAGCTCCTCCTACTACATATTCTCCACTTGGTCCAGTATTAGGATTCCAGAAGAGATATTGTCCCCAAATTGTTCCAGTCGCTGATAATCCTGCTCCTGTCGGTCCTGTTAAAGATAATCCAGCTGGGCCAGTTGTTCCCGTAGGACCTGTTAGTCCTGCAGATGTATTATAAGTTACTTCGCTAGTTGTAGGATTGAAATAGACCGTTCCCATACCTGCACTAATACCTGCATTTCTCACTGCATTAACATAAAACCCAGCAATTCCTATATCATTAAGAATAAATCCGGAGCTGTTCAAAATAATTGACCCAGGAGTCTCATTCGCGGAACCTGCTTCATACCCGATAGCTATAGAATATTGTCCTTGTGCACCTCCTCCTGCACTGGTTCCTATAGCTACTGCTCCAATTCCCTGATTGGTACATCCGGCCGACGAACCGATAGCAATTCCTTCTTGTTGATTAACTTCCCCTGCCTGGGCTCCAATTGCAATTGCTTGAGTACCTTGTCCTGTTTGACCTGATTCAAAACCTATAGCTATAGCATATTGCTGTTGAGACGATTGACCAGCTCTAAGACCTATAGCTACAGAATATGAACCCTGAAACATCTGACCAGCAGTATCACCGATAGCAATCGCATCAATTCCCTGAATAAAATATCCAGCATTATTACCAATACCTATAGCTCCTGTACCTTGTATATTATAACCGGCATTACTCCCTATTGCAATACTATTAAATTCCTGACCAGTTGAACCGGCATTATAACCTATTGCTATTGTTTGGTTACCCTGATTTGTTTGTCCGGAACCATATCCTATAGCTACAGCATAATCTCCTTGATTCTCTGCTGCCGACAAGTTCCCTATGGAAACCGAACTCCCTCCCTGGTTAGTTGAACCAGCATTATAGCCTATTGCTACCGCATTTATTCCTTGATTTTCTTGACCAGCTTGATATCCTATAGCTATAGTTCCTGATGATTGTAATGTTTGACCAGCTTGGTATCCAATAGCAATAGCTCCAGCTGCTTGACCAGTTTGACCTGCAGTATTACCAATAGCAATAGCGTTGATCGATTGACCATATCGTCCAGCTGAATTACCAAGGGCAATAGCATTAAGACCTTGTCCAGTAGCCCCAGCATTATTACCAAGAGTTATATTAGCTCCTCCTACCACATATTCTCCACTTGGTCCTGTATTAGGATTCCAGAAAAGATATTGCCCCCAGATCGTTCCAGTTGCTGATAATCCTGCTCCTGTCGGTCCTGTTATGCCTTGAGGACCTGTTGGACCGGTTATAGACGGACCTGTAGCTCCAGTTGCCCCTGTAAAAGATACAGCTTGCCAGGTTGCAGAAGTAGTACTGGTTCCAATCAATGCATATCCTAAAGCTGAAGCATTTGTAATTAATAATGTTCCTGCGGTATCAAGTACAACATTAGATGTTACTGATGTAGCTGATGCATCGGGTATTGTAACTGTTTGTGATGTAGCCGCCGATGCTACATTTATAATTGTATTATTCGGTTCAAGATTAAGAGATAACTGGTTTGATGTTCGAGTGAATTCTACAATACCTGATGTATTTTCCGTCGCGTTCAATCTTAATGTTCCAGAATTAACTGCTACATCAGTTGTAGAAGACGTATTCATTCTACATCCATCAGCATTTATTGTCCCCTGATTACAATAGAATGCATATGCTGCAGTTGTACCTCCAGCTGTAGCTGTAATACCAGAATTTCTCACGTTTATTACTCCACTAGAATTATCTTCTCTAATACCATTTACTTTAGCAACACCTAACCCAGGCCAGTTAACATATATCTCAGTATTATTTATATTGATCTCATAATTTACAGATATTGAACTTGATGAATCATAAATACCATATACAGTAGTTCCTGCCGCTCCATTAGTATTATTGACAGATATGAAACATTGATTAATAAATGAAGATGTATTATCAGTTGTTTGGAATGTCACCCCAATCATAGCTATACTAGCAGCCGTACTTGTCATATTTAATTGAAGAGATTGAATGGAGCATGACGGATTTAAAACGAACATTGTTGTTGATGTTGTCACTCCTGCAGCACTTATAATACATTGATCTATTCCTGTTCCAATTAGACTTGTATTAGTATTTAAAGTTAAAGGAAATGATACAGGAGAATATGTTCCTGGTCTTATTTCTATTACATCTCCGGATACTGAAGCAGTTATTGCTGCACCAATTGTAAGAAATGGTAAGTCGAATCTTCCAACCGTAGCGGTAGAATCATTCCCGTTAATAGCATCTACATAGATCATATTTCCTGTTAATACTTGAGACGGACCTTGAGGTCCAGTAGGACCAGTATATCCAGTAGGACCAGTATTTCCCTGTATACCTTGTGCTCCTGTAGGGCCAGTATTTGTAGCTGCAGGTCCTGTTGGTCCCGTATTTCCGTCTATACCTATAGCTCCAGTAGGCCCTGTAGCTCCAATACCAGCAAACATTCCTGGAGCGCCAGTTGGCCCTGTTAAAGATAATCCAATTGGTCCTGTTGCCCCTGTTGAACCTGTAGCTCCAATACCAGCAAACATTCCCGGAGCTCCGGTTGGTCCCGTTAAAGATAATCCAGCTGGACCAGTTGTTCCCGTAGGACCAGTATTTGTAGCGGCAGGACCTGTAGGACCAGTATTTCCATCTATACCATTTGGACCTGTGGGACCTGTAATTCCAGTAGGACCAGTATTTCCCTGTAAACCTTGTGCTCCTGTAGGACCTGTATTTCCATCTATACCATTTGGACCCGTAGGGCCGGTGGGACCTGTATTTCCATCTATACCATTTGGACCCGTAGGGCCGGTGGGACCTGTATTTCCATCTATACCATTTGGACCTGTAGGACCTGTAGGACCTGTAATTCCAGTTGGACCGGTTTCTCCTATCGCTCCGGTAGGACCAGTATTTGTAGCTGCAGGACCAGTAGGACCAGTTACAGAACTCAACAAAGAAGAGGAGCTCCAGGTTAACTCGCTAGTAGATGGATTGAAAAAAACTACCCCTGTACCAGCACTAGGAGAAGCAGGTCTAACAGCACTTACATAAAACCCAGCAGTTCCGATATCATTCAAAGGATTTGAGGAACTATTCAGGATGATTGATCCGGCGCTTTCACTTAGACATCCAGCTTGATAACCAATAGCTATACTATATAAACCTTGTCCAGATTGACCTGCAAAAGCTCCTATTGCTATTGCTCCAGTCGCTTGAAGAATATCTCCAGAGAAATATCCTACTGCTACTGCTTCCGCCGATTGACTAAAAAATCCAGCATTACATCCAACAGCAACTGAACCCATACCTTGAGAAATAGATCCTGCAATATATCCTACGGCAACTGCACTTTCTTGTTGAGACAATTCTCCAGCGTAGTATCCTATAGCTACGGAGTTTATTTGTTGATGGGCTCCACCTGCAGTATACCCTATTGCTATAGAATTTCTTCCTTGATCGAATTCTCCTGCATATGATCCTATTGCTATAGAACCTGTCCCTTGATTGTTTTGAGCAGCCTGTAATCCTATTGCTATCGATCCTGTTCCTTGAATGTTATTACCAGCTAAAGTTCCGATAGCAATAGAATATAATCCTTGATTTACCGTGCCAGCATTATCACCCAAGGTTATATTAGTTGATCCTATTGTAAATTCCCCACCCGGTCCTAGAGAAGGATCCCAGAAGAGATATTGCCCCCATATTGTTCCATCTAGTGATAAACCTGCGGGACCAGTAGGACCAGTATTTCCATCTATACCATTTGGACCAGTAGGACCTGTAGGACCTGTAGGACCTGTAGCTCCAATACCAGCAAACATTCCCGAAGCTCCAGTTGGTCCTGTTAAAGATAATCCAATTGGTCCTGTTGCCCCTGTTGAACCTGTAGCTCCAATACCAGCAAACATTCCCGGAGCTCCAGTTGGTCCTGTTAGAGATAATCCAGCTGGACCAGTTGTTCCCGTAGGACCAGTA